>Ga0210040_10000193_pt1 | contig 111020 bp, 80 predicted proteins | sample CryGeyCG12114_NA_FD_185462 | JGI IMG/M metagenome (GOLD analysis project Ga0210040, IMG submission 185462) | Groundwater microbial communities from aquifer - Crystal Geyser CG19_WC_8/21/14_NA (SPAdes) (version 2) | ecosystem: Environmental > Aquatic > Deep subsurface > Groundwater | place...
CCCCCGCCGTCACCACCCCCCTCTCCCGTCCCACCCGCTCCGACCACGCCCCCTTCCCCACCTCCCACATCGTAAACTGCAAAATCGTAAACGGGATCTCGCGCACAACCGTCACGCCCCCACCCCGATACAACTCCCGCACCATAGCCCCCACCCCCTCCCTCCGCCTCAGCGCCACAATATCCCACAACGCCGCACTGCTCTTCCCCCCAAACAACCCCGCCTGCGCCCGCTGCTTCACAACCTCCGTCGGCACGCGGATCGCGCACGCCGCGACCTCGCCCGCCGAACTCGCCAGCATAGCGACGTAGCTCTCTCTTGCTCTGCTCGCGGGCTGTCCGTCGGGGACGAGCATGGCGCGCCGCACGCCGTCGTACACGACGAAGAACGAGGCCGCGCTGGGCATGCTGCCGACGATGGCGGACGGGAGACCGGCGTAGATGGAGCGCAGGGTGCCGAGGGCGGTGTGGCGCGAGGTGGCGGACGACACATTGCGGGTGAGGTTCGATTGGAGGCGCGTCTTGAGCGTGTCGAGGGGGTAGAGGGAGACGTCGACTGTTAGGCCGGCGAGGGCGCCGGCGAGGAGGGAGCGCGTCCATGGGGAGGGGATCAGGGGTGGGACTTGGTGGGGGGCGATGGCTGTGGCATCGCGACTTGACATGCTATGTCAGGGATGGGAGCTGCAGACGTGGTGGCGTCGTGTAGAGCCTGCTGGCTGCTTGGTCTTGAGCTTTGGAAAATTGTCCGCTGTCGAGGGCTGATAGATCGGTGACGAGGCTCCGCAATGTGAGATGAGATATGGACGAGGCTGAAAGCTTCTGTGTACTAAGTTTCTGTACTACCGTAGTCTTACATATGCTTGACAGAGGACACGACTGGATCCTGGCTCAAATTGATTCAAGACCTAATAGGGTGATTATAAAACCGAGTGCGTGAGGGTTTTCACATGGGTAGTATGCTGAATGAGATGTTTCAAGACCTCGAGAGCCGAGACCCCGTACTACTGGAGAATCTATCTAGTGCTTTAACGGGGAGAGTAATGACTGGGGGAAATGGTATGCACGCAAGAGCCACCAAAGCAGCAACACCACTTTAGCGATATGTTCTGCTTGTACGATACTAAAGCTAATGACTGGAGTTGCATGGTTGGTTGCCCTTCATCGCCCAGCTGGATCACGTCTGCTCGAATCCAAGCTCTTGCAAACTAGGCATTCCATCCCTCCACGGCCTCAACGCACTTCCAAGCGTCTGCTGTTGCTCGGTCATACCAGGCGGCAATGGCGACTCGCTTCCATCTGGGAATTTGATGCGAGGGAAGCTTGCGGTGACCCAGTTTGGCTTCGCATCTTCTTCCTGCGGAGGACTCTGCGGAAACTGCCCTGGCAGCGGCATGTCAAGGGTGTTGTCATCCCCAGGCTTATTGTTGACTACTTTGTCGTCGTGCGATGGGTGAGCTAACCATTTCTGTCGTGTCTCTTCCGCTCTCTCCTCATCTACAAGCACTAATGCACCGGAATGCCATCCCGCGGCACCGATTGCAAGAGCGAAGTAGGGATCAAGATGAAAGTCTTCGGTCTGGCTATCCTTTAACTTCATCTTATCGACAGCCCCGGACAAGTTGGTGTTCTTTGCCTGAGGACCATCCTCCCAATGACGACCTTCCTGCTCAATCCATTCGCTGAATACTGTCTGCTTGACGGGATCATGCAAGATGTTGAGCCAGTATGGTTGATCTCGATTCTGACTGAATGTTTCCTCTGCTGTCTTCTGTAGATGTTGTAACCAGTCACGTTTCTCAGGCTCGAACCATACTTGTCGACCTCTTAGGTCCGCAACCGCTCGAAGCTTGGTATCTTGCCGCGATCCCATTGGACCAGTGTACAACCCGCGAAGCTTGCCACCATGATGAGCTTCCCCAAACCCCAGGGCACCACACGACTCGGGCTCGTGACCGTGACTTGTAATCTTGCCATTGCTGTGCAGAGCTTGATAATGCCAATCCCCAAACCTAACAGCGATGACGCCTGAATGCTGCAGTGCAGGCAAATCTCTTGGACGAGTTGACACCAGATCGTTGAGGTTCTCCCAAGTCGCAGGATCGGAGCTGTTGGCTTCGCCATCTACATTAGCGGCAGCTGCTGCTCGAGCCGCATTGAAGCATCTCCCGACGTAATCTGTGTCACCTCTCAAGACTCGTCCCGATGAAGTGAAAACAACAAAGTTTCGAAAGCTGCCTTGCACGTCTTTCAATTGGTCCTCCGCACTAGCGAACCCTGGAAGCTGGACTGCAGCGCTTCTGGGCTCAGTATCTTCTTGGTTTTCATGACCAATGTCGCAAGCCCTGATCCTTGAGTCGCTGGTAATGTACAGTACGATGCCTTCAAGGAGAATATAGGCTATGACCTCACGGATGTTGCCGTCTTGGTCCACCGTTCGGGCAGTGTCTGGGACGACCTTTTCTTTGACTTCGCGACCGTCAAGCATGTCATCTTCCTGATCGTTCTTCAATGGCGACCAATACACTATGCCAGTATCTGGAATGTAAGCGGAACTTTCACCCCAACCTGCAACTACTCTTGTTGGTTTCCCTGGAAACCTGCCACCATAACGTGAGTAGACCTTCAAACCCTTGGCATTGATTCGATCCCATGATAGGATTGCATTGTCATCGGTAAGGGCTAGGATATGCGTTCGGCCTGCAGAAAACTGAGAAATGGCAGACGTGCTTTGCGTCAAGTACTCGAGCCTCTCGAAACGGTCTGTTTGTGAACCGACATTGACATAGTTTGCAGAGTTAATCGAGCCCGTAGCGTAGAGTTTCCCTGCCGAAGACAATATTATGGTTGACCAGCCACCACACTGGAGATCAGCGATTACACCAACCTCATCAGGCACGTGCGCCTCAGTCGGCCATGTAGAGGTGGTTCTCTGAAAGACGAGTCGTGGTGGTTGCACGATGGCACGTCCACCTCGCCTCCCCCGGAGCATTGGCGGGGCTGGAGGACCATGCCGCAAAGCCATGCCATGACCAAGATTACCCTTTAGACCCTGACCCCAGGTGTAGAGTCGAGTCTGGGTCTTTAGGCGGCGGTAAAGATGATACCAACGAGCGCCATCTGCTTTGAGGAGAGGACTGATGGGGGTGCGAAAAGTGGTAGAGGCCTTCGTTCTCCAGAAGGCGGAGTCTTTCTGATAGTTAGTGTAGAGTAGTTTGGATGAACAGCACAGTGCCAAGAAGTCCTTCGGTTCAAGCAGGACGAAGACAAGAGAGAGTACATCCTCAGGGAGGTCGAGAACGTTCATTGCTGCAGGCTTGTAGCGATAAAAGGCCAGATATGGAAGGCAGGTGGAATTAAGAGTATTGCGTTTGCCTAGTTACTTCCACTGTTGGCTGAAGACACAGAATACAAACTGGAGCAAAGGCTGACGTCACACCCCCGTTCTCGCCCAAACAGGCAGGCATGAGCCAAACACCAGTGAAAGGATAGGCAGTGCCTGCAGGAGCGACATGCTGAACTTCTAGAAGGCAGGAATGGTCGTATTGTTGATCGCTCATACCGCTCCGTCGTTGCCGCATGAGCATTATTGAAGAAGAGGAAGAGGAAAGGGCACTTCTGCAGGGACAGGGACCAAAGTGGAAATTGTTCCTCTGCGCATCTGAATTTATTGTACTTGCAGTGTGCATCAGTGCAGTGCAGTGGGGTCCACCGTTCTGCCAACTGCCAACGAACAATCCCACACCTATCGGGCGGTATCACTTCTGACCTTCAGACAACTGCTTGAACTCAAAGGCCTTTCTGCGTACCAAGTTCATTCTCCTTACAAACCTCAACATGGCTGATCCAACGCCGTCTGCTGGCCAAGAGGCATCCAGCGAGCCTAGAAAGGTCGAGGAAGAGACTCAGCTCGCTACGAACCCCAAAGGCACTGAGGATTCTACTGCGCCGGCTTCGGACGCTCAGAGCACGGCCACTCAGAGCACGGCCGCCCAGAGCACCGATGCTCAGAGTGCTGTGAGCAAGGCGACTGACGCTGCCTCCACTGCCGCGACCGGCGTGAAGGACTCTGTCTTCTCCATGTTCGGCGGTGGGGCGAAAAAGGAGAAGAAGGTAGAAGAGGACGATGCCAATGAGCCGAGCGGCAGCAGCAAGGCAAAGAAGGCCGACGATGACGACGTGGGCTGAACCAGGACTACACTACATCAAGCATATGGCTAACAGTGGTTGCAGGAGAAAGCAGAGGAAGAGGAAGCCGATATACACTTCGAGCCTGTCGTCCACCTCACCCAGCAAGTCGAGACCAAGACGCATGAAGAGGCCGAAGAGCAGACTTTCAAGATGCGAGCCAAACTGTTCAAATTCGATCGAGATTCGAGAGAGTGGAAAGAGCGTGGTACCGGTGACGTTCGTCTGCTTAAGCATAAAGAGAACGGTAAGACTCGACTGGTCATGCGAAGAGACAAGACTCTCAAGGTCTGCGCAAACCACTATGGTAAGCTATCCCAAGCCACGTGTTCATCTTACACTATACTGACAAACATAGTCACCCCGGATATGAAGCTGTCACCGAACGTGGGCAGCGATCGATCGTGGGTCTGGAATGTCGCCGCCGATGTTTCAGAAGGGGAACCAGAGGCTCAAACCTTGGCCATCCGTTTCGGCAACAGCGAGAGTAAGTGCACAGCACCTCTAGTCTGCGCACATGCTAACCCTCTCGCAGACGCCAACCTCTTTAAAGAAGCCTTCATCAAGGCTCAGCAAGACAACGAAGCCCTCTTCAAGGATGAGAAATAAATTACCATGACCCTCAGCATTCCAAGCCCTGACGATACCCTACGCATCACGAATTGACCGATATACGAGCATATTGAAGAGCAAAGGCAAGCCCTGAATAGCATTTCACTGCGATGAAGATTGAATGGACGGCAAGCAGGCGCTGGCACCACATGAAGGAAGAGGGCCCCACTAACTAACCTTGCCCCTACACCTTCCTTGTTGGAGAAACTTCTCCACCGTTAGATGCTCGACATCTGTCGCAGGGCATCTGCACGATAGGCAGAGTAGATAGAACGAACAAGCATGCACCCTCGAGGCTGTCGCATCTCTACCGGAGTCCTCTGTACTTCATACCGATGTCCTGTTATGAATCGACGCGAAACAGGCGTGAAATTGCTTCCCGTACAGTTCGCGTGAAGTCCAACTTTTGACCATGAATACAGATTTACTCTTCTCGTACTGCGCAGACTACCACGACAGTCAGTCCAGCTGAGGGTACAACACAGATCAGCAGCTAACCATAGATCACGCCCAGCAATGCAAAACACCACGCTCAATGGTCCAAGACACAATGCTAGCGTGTATACAATGTTTGACAAATATACAGCTAATCCAAACAGGCAGTACTGTTACACGTTGTAATACTGACCCAAATCAGTTCTCCTATTCTTCTTTTCCAAAGCCACTCTGGTCAAATCTCAGCTGTCTCCCGGCATGAGCGTGTTGGCGGTCTCCAATACTCCGTCCTTGAGCCCACCTTACGATCACGGCCCATTTACGACGTAGTAAACCCGTTGTTCGCACACGAGAAGACGCTCTTAATATTGCCGGTCTTAAAATCATCCATGATACTCTCGACAGAAGCCTGCAGAATCACGTTAGCATGCATTCTCAAATCACAAGCGAGAAAGGCGAAACGGAAGCAGATACTCACATAAGTGCCGACCGTCAGGAAGAAGAATCCGACAACGATGATGAACCAGTTCAGCAGGAATCCAGCCCAGCCCCTGATGCCCCGGACCTTGTAGAATTTGCTTCCGTGGTCGGCTTTGCGCATCCTCATGTAGGCTGTTCCCCAGAAGATCCAGCCGAAGAAGGAATCGAACAGCGAACTCATGAGAGAGAGCAATTCAGAGAAGAAAGGGATCACCTCGGCGATGACGAAGGCCACCAGCCACAGGAGAGCGAGGATGCCGGCCCAGGTGGCCCAGCCGACGACCGAGTTGTCGCTCTTGTGCGGCGAGTTCTCGAAGATGCGGAAGAACACGAATCGGGCGGAGACACTGGCGTATAGCACGCCGAGGAAGATGAGCGTCGGGATCATGAAGCTGAATGAGACTTCGAGGTAGATCCGGTTGCCGAGGGAGCCGAAGGCGGGCGCAGTGTTGTATTGGGTGCCGGTGTAGCCGTAGACGATACCGCCGACTAGCGAGAAGACGATGACCTCGCAGATGGTGACGGCCCAGAGCGCCTTCTTGAAGTCATAGGGGTTCTTCATTTCTGCAATGAATGACGGCAGGGTGATTTGGCCAATGAATGTGTACGCGATGTTGAGGAAGGCGTTCATGCCCTGGTAGAAGGCTGTGCCGGCGACCGGGATGATGAGGACGAGCGGCTCACCGCTCGGGAGTTGGCTACCGTCTGCGGCCGTGGCATTTGGGTCTGGGTTGTATCCGGCTGTGCCATGCTTGCCTTCTATGCCGGCGAAGGCGGCCGCGAGAATGACGCTGATGAACGTGAAGCCTGCAGAGGCAAAAGCGCCCTTGGACAGCATCTCAAAGGTACGTGGCAGAGAGCAGACGAAGGAGACGCAGGCCCCGATGACGGCGAAGTCGACGGTGCACATGCTGTGATTTGTCATCGTGTTGAGGTAGCGGGCAATCGTCAGGATGTGAAGAGCCTGAATGAAGGTATTGTTCAGCAAGAACATGACCGCAGTGAACCAGTAGGCGATGTTGCTGTTCCAGAAGAGCATCTTGCCAATGTCTGTCACATCTCGAACCTCGGGGTGTCGGAGGCAGAATTCCCTGTATGTAATTAGGCTTGATTGAGGCTGACAAGATTTGGACACTCACCAGACGATTAGCGACGTGTAAAGTACGAAAGCCGCTACGGCGATCGTCATGATCAAGCCAGGCACAAGGCCCATCACTGAGTACGAGTATGGGAAGGACATGATAGCCAAGCAGATGTACTCCGAGAAGAGCAAACCTGCGGTCTTGTACCATGAGCAAGTCCTGTACTTGATAGCGTTGCCGGCTTCCATCTCGACCAACACCTGGGCGTCATCGACGTCGGATCCGCTCGCGTTGACGTCTTCTGGGACAACGCCGACAACAGGAGGGCAGATGCGGTTCCATTTCTTGCCTTGAACGACCGTCGACCGGCGGCGGGCAGGGCCATTCGATTCGAGGTCACGCTGCTCCTTTCCGAGAGGGCTTTCATTGCCGTCGAGTCCATTGGACTCTTCCTTCTTTTCGTTGAAAAAGGCCATATTGGCGCTTGTTGGGCTGGCGATTTGGTATTATGCTAACAGTTCACCTCCACTTGACAGCACGAACTGCTCTGACAAAGCAGGAGCAAAAAAATGAATCGAGAAGTCGGACTTGTATCTGCTGCATGTGTCTCGAGAGTGGTTTTGTCAGGTTCAGGTCACCAGTTGAAAGATTACCTGCGCAGAGGAGAAGAACAGAAGAGGATGCAAGAGTAACAAGTCCAACTTAAACTGCTAATACCGCTCGTAGCCAAGATCTGCAGGTTGAACAAAAGTATGTGAGAGGATATTGCGACAATGTAAGGTTCTGGATGATGAGCAGAGAGTGGAGGGTCAGGCGAGCCAACAAGCTCAGGGTGGGGGTGTGGATGGCGGCCGAACAAGGAAGGTTCATGATGCTATCGCACTGGCGCAAGATGCTACGGACTATCAGTGGACCTTAGACAGAACCAGAGAAAAGCTGGATGCTACTTGAACCAGCTTTCGCGGTCGCTTTCGACTCGTCAAACCGGCTAATCGGGGCAATGAGGGATCAGATAGAACGGCAAGTGCCAATGACCACTCTGCAACTGCAGTAGACAATGCAGCTTTGGAAAGGACAAACGGCGAACGCGACAAGTAACAAGTATGCATACCTAGATAACTGCTCTATCGCATCATCCTGCAGCTTGGGCACATTCAGCTTACTGATCCCTGGGACACCATGTGCAGCGGCCGGGACTTTACTTTCTCTCCCGTGGCTATCATCATGGTCTGGTCTGGCTAGAGGCAATCTCCGCACCTCTGTATTCGAGCAGAGCGTCTCTATTTGTTGTTCTGATTGTTTTGCGTTTACATCGCAGTTGCTGGATCGCGCTTGAGGTCATCAAGAAGAAAGTTTTCAGTTGCACGGCGTCAGCCAAGAAAAGTTTGGCACCAATTTGGCACGAGGTTGGCACTTGCTTGTTGCAGATTTGGGGTAGTTTAGACGACCAAGCTCTGCAAGGCGAAAAGCCGAAAGCTTGGGGATTTTACTCCGTACCGTAGTGCCGTCGATCGTGCCGAAGTCTTGACGGCCATTACTGGGCGCGAGCTGCATATGCTGTGTACGAGCAGCGTTCTTGAAGTTGTGTAGTCGACAATCTATACCGACCGCACCAGTCGAGAACAATGAATAAGAGTGTTCATCGTCGAAAAGCTTCGTGGGTCGCGCCATGCATGGCCGTCAACGATCGAGACCAAAAAGGTTCAGTTACTGGCTCGTGAGAACCTTGAGCCGCACTTCCCTCGGCATTGCATACCACGACTTGCTGCCTGCCGTAGGGAGCGTTAAGGTATACGGTGGTGTGCTGGAGCCAAAACTGCTCCTTACTATCCTTCACGCCACACATTCTTGCCTCAAGGTTGAAAATTCACAACCTGCCTTCCCGGTGACTTGCCGTCTGTTGTTTTCTCGGTGGGCTGTAATCACCTCTGATGTCCCGCGTGCTCTACCTGAGTACTCACCCTGGCTTCTCAAACCCTGCACACCGTATGGATGAGGTCTGCCAAGCACGACAACCCCATCAGCGACATCAGCTTGCATAGCCTTCTGGGCAGACGACATCCGTTGTCTATACGGGAATGTCGATAGGTCCGGGTTGCTTAGCCATAAGAACAATAATCGGAATATGACAGGCTGATGGATCGGGCTGAGGTTTGCCTGGTGTCGTAGCGTTTGCAGCTCGGCTGAAGTCGATCCATTGTCCCAGGGCAGCCGCGCCGCGTACTGGTCGTGCTGATCTCACATGTTTTACATTGACAGGACGGAACCTTGTGTGTTCTTGATGTGCAGTTCTCTGAGCCTAAGCTCGAGCTCTATGTCACCATTCCGGACTGACCAATTCAGAATATTCTGTACTCGTACTCGTACCGCCTGGGTATAGGTTTTGGGCTAATACTAAGTTCTGGCCCACAAAACGTCAAAACATTTTATCAGGCTCGCGATTTGGCGTCTAGCTAATAAGACTAAGAATAATTCCGTGCTAATTCAGTATTAGTAAGCCTATCTCCTCAGGCTAATATCTTATTGTCTACGGTAACTCTGGTACATTGTAAAAGGCACTCAAGATACGCTCTTAACTACGGACTTCAAATCTTGAAAGAAGAATATCGGGGTTCACAGATGGGTTCGGCCTTACATAGCACACCCAGTGACAACATAGTTACTGTCGCTGCCCACGATCTACCCTAGGTCCTCATCTTCTTCGTTGTCCAGCATCTTTTCATAATCCGCTGCTGATGCAAATGTCGGTAGAGCCTTGAGCTTCTTCTTCCGATCCCGGTCTTCCCGCTTCTGAATTGTCTTTTTGCTGGGCTTCCTATCCTTCGCATTATCTTCTTCAGATAAACCCTCGAAGTCGGACTCGTCTTTGCCGATGTGCTCGCCTGTAGCATTGGCGCTTTCGGTGTCGTCTTCAGAATCGTCAAAAATGCCGGCCTCGACATCGACACTTCCGTCGTCGTCTTCCATAACCACGTCTGCGTCGCTATCCAGCTCTCCACCCTGACCCTCTTCACCAGCACCTCCCTCATCATCCATAACCTCCTCAAATGCTTCCATATCAGAAAACTCGTCGCTGTCGTCCTCATCCAAACCTTCCAAGTCAGGCGCATTGTTCATCATAGCCTTCCACACCTCATCCTCGTCATCACTATCCACGTCCTCCTCATCTGCATCCCTCGGTTGCTTTGCCTTCTTAGCAGGAGTCCCACTCTTTCCAAGCGTTTTGAAATACTGATGGAAGAAGGCGTCCTCTGCAGCGACATCGCCATCTTGCTTAGCAAGGAACTCAGCTGAGTTGACAGGCAGTCGGCGCGGACCGGCTGAGCTCACAAGAACAGACCTTGTATCCTCGTTAGCCATCGGCTGCATGATACTAGAGCCGCGCATCTTGGTTGTGTCTGCGAGCTTGGCGTTCTTGTAGACGAAGCGGTCGAGGAAATGAATTAGCGTATGAAGCGTGAGATCTGGCTTGCCGGGTAGAGCTTTGTGATCAAGGATGTGGTCTGCGCTGACGGTTACAGCGGGGTGATAGTGGGCGAGGTAAGGGATAATGTCCCATAAGCATGAGGTGTCTGCATTCGCATGAGAAGGGTCCCGCTTGGTTGGGTCGTAGCTCGTGCTGTCCATGTTCGGCTGGTCAATGGGCATGCGATCCGGATGAACGTCGGTATCTTGGAAAACTTCTTCTTCGTCGTCTTCATGATCTTCTGGCTGGTCTAGAATGGTGGCTAAAGATGGAAAAGTCTTTTCTAGATCTTTGAGGAGGAAGAAGGAGCCGCAGATGAAGGATGGTTCTTGCAGAGTCAAGAATTGCAAGATACGTTTCGCGAATGCCTTGACTCGCTTTTGGTTCACATCTGCCTTGAGAGAACGATGTAGGAGATTCAAATACAACTGTTGTTTTGAGGACGAAAGCAATCGAGGGTCGAGAAGCGATTCGTAGAGTGTGCGGTAGAAGCGGTCTGAAGGCGCTGTAGTATTGGAGATGAGTTGCTGTATCAGCAACATGGCTTGAATGCTTGTGTTAAAGTTTGCTGAATGAGTGACCTGGAAAAGCGTATCTAAATGCTCGTTGAACTTCTGGTGATCGGTGCCGCAGTACGGGTATGCTCGGTTCACTCCGGTCAAAATGGCAGATATCAACTTCTCTCGAAGCTCATCCGCCTGGTCAGTGCTCGGCATTGATGCTGCCTGTTTCCTTTGTCTTTGATGTCGACTTGTCGACTTTGGTGGCGCAAACTCCTTCTTGTCTTCTCCCGGTCTCAACAGAAGCTTGAAGAGACCGAAGTAGATGTCTAGAAGCTTGACAGCCACGGCCTCCTCGCTCATGCTCAGGGCTGTCTGGTTCAGTGTCACGGCTGCATAATATCGTGCATGTGTGGTTTGACCAGGCTTAAAGATGAAGTCCTTGTCAACAGCAGATATCACTATCTCTTTCATGGCTGGATGATTCCCGAGCAACTGCATAATGAGATAAGATGCCTGCGAAGCTATTTTCTTGACGGGATCACCGAGCTTATTTATGAGAAGTCTCAGAAGATTGGCCTCTTGCTCCGGCTTCTCTTTCAGTAGCTCGTAGATGTAGCTTGTTGCACGAGTCTTCGCAAATTCTACCTCATCGTTGCACCACGTCTCGAGAACTTTGAGCACTTCGAAATACTGCTCCTTGAGCCAGTCTTCGTATGCCCAGACGATAAGATGAGCTTCTTCTAACCCAACGGGCAGATGGTCGCCTCGGCTCCACGTTCTTGTTTGACCAAGCGTAACCAAGAGGCCAGGCTGGGTCGCAAAGGTGTATAGTTTCCGATCGCTCGGAAGCATTGAGCCCTGAGCGAACAAATCCTTCAATGCCCTCAGTACGTCAACTGCTTGTGAACGGCTTCGCTTCTGTGCCAGACCAAGCAGGGCCTCAAGGGCCTTCACGTTGTGCAAAGGCGACTCCTGGACTGCCAGGGTCAGGGCAGAAATCTTGTCCGAAAGGGTGCCGGATGCGATGACTGTGTTGTAGAAGGCTTGCGACGAAGAGGAGAGTTGAGTGCTTTTGAACATATCGTTCTCGGTCTGCAGCAGGGTTCGAGCGTGCCGATGCAGCTGCTCGATCGAGCCAGGTGATGGTGTGTACGGTGGTCCCTTGGAAGTATCGAAACCAGGCAGGTCGTGGCTGAACCAGTCCGGTCGAGGTGAACATCGTAGCTTAGCTTTCTTGATCTTGCCATTCTGCAGCTCGGCAGACGCACTTTTGAACTTGATCACATCGTCATCCCTTTGCATTCTGGAGAGCTTGTCGTCAGCATCTGGGCGAGCAGAATCGGCAGAGCCATTGACCTTCAGGTTGGGTTCATCGTCACTGTCATCATCCTTGTAGGTGTCACGAACGAGTGCGATCTCCTTCAGGATATTTGCCATACCCGACTCCAACGTCTTCCCCTTCTTCGACTCGTTCTGGTCGGTAGCTGCAGGTTGGACGTCCTGTCCTTCGAGGTCGGAGTCTGAGATTGCGCCATCGATTAGATCAATATCCTCTTCGGTACCACCCAGCTCTGCGACAATTGCTTTAAGGTCGGGGTCGAGACTCTCTCCGACCTTGCTGCTCGTGCCGTTCACCTTAGGTTTGATCGTACTCTGAGGTCTGTCGGCTTGCTCTTTCAGTTCTCCATTGCGGCTTCGCTTCTTCCCACGAGAGTCTGCGGTGGCTTGCGGAGCAGTCCCCCGGCCTTCTCTCTGTCGAGTTACTCCCTTCTTGTCCTTGCTCTTACTCTGCGTCTTCTTCAAGTTCCCTTCGATCTTCTGGCGCAAGTTCTGAAAAGATGATTCTTGCGGTAGTGGTACATCTGCAGACATTGCCGCGTTTTTCGATCTGGCTTGCACAGGAGAGGCAGCGCCGCTCTGCTTCACATTTGACATTTGCGTAGATTGGGCGGCAGTGCGCTCTACAGCATCAGCAGTCTGCTTTCACAATCATTTCGTCCACGAATTTTTGGGAAGTACTGCAATCTAAACTCCGGTCGTCGTTGTAATCGCCGACCTAAGCTAGTACAAATTGAGCTATAACCAGTCAAGAGCAGACCAGGAACAGGAGAGCTCTGGAATCCCATACCATAACTTACCCTCTTCATCATCCCGTCACCGCAAGCAGACACTGGAGACATGATAGACTGAGGTTAGTTGGCAGAGCTACGTCACGTTGTTCTGTTCATTCGATCCATGACACTCGTTTTCAGCAGACCTCCCGTGTTGAAGGCTCCCCTATTACGACAGTACAATGCCAAAACCTTCAGCACTACGGCGGCAGCTCATGGTGAGGCCTCACCGGTAGCGCTCCGTCAGCATAGAAGTCGGTTTTGGATACCACAAGCCACTCTCAAGCAACAGAATGAAGGCACTCCCGATGCCGGACAGCTGCTTGTCCGAGCCGGCTACTTGCGCCAAGCATACTCGGGCATCTTCCATATGCTGCCATTGGGGTTGAGAGTCCAGTCCAAGATAGAAGCACTAGTAGACAAGCATATGCAGTCCCTAGGGGCATCCAAAGTCTCCCTTTCTTCTATCTCTTCGCAGAAACTATGGGACCAAACCGAAAGATTGAACAAAGGATCAGAGTTCTTCAAGTTCAAGGATCGCAAGCAAGCTGATTGGCTCCTCGCACCAACTCATGAGGAAGAGATCACGGCTTTAGTCAAGGACCTTGTGCATGCCCCCGGCCATTTGCCTATCCGACTGTATCAGGTCTCACGAAAATATCGAGACGAGAAACGACCTCGTGGCGGGCTCCTTCGGGGCAGGGAGTTCATCATGAAGGATCTCTACACCTTCGACAGCACAGAAGCCAACGCACACGCAACATATGCTGATGTTCGTCAAGCCTACAGCAACCTCTTTGACGAGCTGAAGCTGCCATATATCGAAGCAAGGGCAGATTCCGGTAACATGGGTGGCGATCTGAGTCATGAATTCCATTTTCCTAGCAACCTCGGTGAAGATGATATCATTACATGCACTACCTGTGATTACGCGAAGAACGAGGAATTTGTCCCCAAATTCAAGACGGTGCAGCAGGAGATGGTGCTAGACACGCCGAGCACGACAACGGCTGGTGGGAGGACATCGTCCAATTTGGTATCACATTCATTCCTGAGCAAGGACCGGAAGTCACTAGTCAAAGCCTATGCTTGCACAGGCGACAGCTCAGTCAATCCCGCATCCATCAATGCTTTTGCGGTCAAAGAATGCTTTGATGGGCAGGTGGAAGTAGACACGGGTGTCGAAGATCCTGAAGCGTTGTTCAAGGCTCGACTTGAGTCGGGAGAGAACCAACGACATCTCAATATATACTATATCTTCGACCAACTAGTCGAACGCGCCGTGATGGAGAGTCAAGTACGGAAAGACGCACAATGGCTACAAGCTAGCCAGCTGAAGCCATTCGTCGTTAAGATCGAAGACGATTCGACTTCCTCGAGCATACTTCTGAAGAAACGGACTGGCGATGCATGTCCCCAATGTGAAGCTCAGGGACATGAAGGAAAGCTGGAAGTGACGAAGGCGATCGAGGTGGGCCATACCTTTCATCTCGGAGATAGATACAGTTCGAAGCTCGATCTCCTGGTACCTGGTGCTGGTCAGAAAGATCCCAATACCCAGGGCACGTATGTCTCTATGGGCTGCCACGGTATCGGCGTGTCTCGGCTTATCGCAGCTGTCGCTTCCGCCTTGTCAGACGCTAAAGGCTTGATTTGGCCACGAGCGGTAGCTCCTTTTGAAGTCCTGATCGTGGTAAACAAGAAGCACAAGGACCTTGCCGAGACAGTCGAACTCGGCAACCAGATCTACGACGACTTGGCTGGTCATGTGAGCAATCCGGCGGATGTCTTGATTGATGAACGAGAGGATGTCGACTATGGATGGAAGTTGAAGGACGCAGATCTGATTGGCTACCCAATAGTCGTGGTTATCGGAAAGGGATGGGTGAAGAATAAGCTTGTGGAGATACAGTGTAGGCGTCTCAATGTGAAGGAAGAAGTATCTTTGGCTGAAGCGCCTGACAAAGTGCGGCAACTACTGCTACGACTATGAAAGTATTAAACTTGGCCGTGAGGAGCACCTCCTACTAGACCAACGTCCACAGCTAAAACGCACCCTTCACGAACCCGATCCGCTATCTGATAATCATTGGCCAGGACAGTCGATCTACCTTGTGAAGGACACAAGCACAAGCAAATCGTAAACTTTGCAGACCGCATATTGGTATGACTTCCAACATGACTGTCGACGCGTACGTCGTCCGAGAAGACTATGCCATCACAACTGAGGCCGGGCACCCCCACGTCGAATCGCAGATCATTAGGATTTACGGCTCTGCTAAAACAGCAAGAAAGGTGGCACACCTCTATGCGCTGGAGCATGTCCTTCCTCGAGCCGCGTCAGAGGGCTGGGAAGCCATATCAGAACTCCGACACCATGGTCGCGATGTTGAGTGGACAATCGGTTGGGCCAACAATCAAACGAGAATTTCAGCTTCCAAGTACACCATAACTGATCGATTCGATGAAAGGAGAATGCCAGCTCCACTGGGTCTCGCTGCATCTAACGCGGAATGGACGTCTGACGAGGACGAGGTAGACGACACCGAGAGCGAGGTGTATGATGGAGACGCGTCTGATGGAAAAGAGAAGGACCCTGATTATGAAGAACGGAGTGTGAGCGACCATACTACAGAAAGTGAAGGTGAAGGCATAGAGGAGAATGTCGATGACGCAGGCGACGGGGATTACACTCCTGGCGATGTTCACCGATGAATGCGCAGGAAACGGAAATACAAGTAGGAGTACTGCCGCGTGAACGGGGCCTTGCACGATGACAGGCAATGAGGTTAGGACCGTCCGCCCTCCGGCACTCTGCTTCGTAGCTTCGCTTGGACATGAGAATGGAATATTGATGCTCGCAGGAGCTCTCTACTTCATGTGCGCGACCAGGACTCTAGCTCGCGCCGCGCATGCAGAAGCTACGTTGACGGCAAATGCGGTCGCCGACGCCTTCCTGAGTGAGCTTCGCGGTTCGTCCACGCTCTATTCGCCATCACGACAACCCATGGCACGGCATGGCAATATCAGTCGGCCTGTCTGCAGACCCCATTTTGTGTTCCGATGCCTATATGACCGCAACACGCAGATATTAAAGACGAAAACAAAGGTCTTGCCACGGCTGTGGTAGATGAAGGCACTATCTGTGAAAGCCGAGAGGGCGGGGCGGTGTTTTCCACTCCTAAGAGAGACTGCAAGTGCCGTTCTGACTTGTGGTGGCACAGGATTTGTTCAAATTATCTGTATTGCAAGCTCTAATTAAATCACCAATTACTAGGTTTCATTACTATCTCAAAGTTGAATTGCGAGTACGCTGTGCTAAATGCAGTCTGTGAATGGTCCGTCCTCCTGCTTCCAAGCTCGTTGTTTGCCTTCATGTTTCTGATTACTACTAGTAGCATCCGTGCTCATGCCGTCGTGATGTCTTGCTGTCGTCTTTCGTTGAGAGTGATTAGTGTGGTTGTACGTAAGCTCGTGTGCGGATTCGTCAGTAGTATCATGTGAACGAATGTGTGTTGTTTGAGCGAATGTGGCGAGATCTTCGAGGACATGCTATATGTGAAAGCGAGTGTTTGTGTTGGAGTTGAATGAGTGTTTGGATGAATGATCGAGGTGCGTCGTCTAGTCGCGTCTTTGTTGGCCCCTTCGGGCGAGTGAGTGCGGTATTCTGAGTGAGGGTATGCGTCCAAGAGCTGTCCACGACCAGCGTGCCAATCCGAAGCGCGCGTTGGAATGAGAGCAGACGATGTGATGATCGTCCAATCCAGATCCAGCCTGGATATGTGTGTTTGAACATCACAGGTATCACCTAGCGAGCTCCGGGCTCGGCCTCAACCTCACTAGTAGTGGTCGTAGTGGTCGTAGTCTCCGTAGTAGTCGTAGTAGTCACAAGTGTCGTAACTGGAGGTGCAAGGGCGGCGGCGAGAGAGGATGAACTAAAAGCGCTTCTGGCTGCCCTTAGGGAAGAATACGTGGCGTAAGAGGACGATCTAGACTCATAGAATGCAGCTCGAGAAGCGGAAATTGACCGGTTGGCTTCTGCTCGAGACGATGAGAGGAACGAATTGGCGGCCGCTCGGGAAACGGACGCAGCTTGTCGGCTTGAGGTGACAAAAGCACGTGCCTGTGCCCGAGATGTTGAGACCAAATTCTTGCTCGCCAGGACGGAAGCAGCAGCGTCAGATTTTGAAGCGTAGGCCGCAGCTCGGGAGGAGCTGATCCTCGAGTTTGCAGAAAGCCGAGATGCGCTGATTATCGAGTTGGCCAACGACAAGGAGCCTTGGAAAGAGGATTTACTTTCTGCAACGGCTTGACTATTGGCAATTCGAGACAGCGTGACTGAGGCCTTGCTAGATGCAACAAGTGAAGAAGCCAAGGACTTTGAAGCGTAGAAGACAGACCTGGAGGAGGAGCTATCAGCATTAGCGGCAGCTCGGCTTGAGCTGAGAAAGAAATTTGCAGCATCGCGGGATGACGTGACGGATGCTTTGCTGGCTTCGTATGCTGCAAGAGAGGATGATGAAAATGCGGATTCCAAGGATGCAAGCGGGGCCATAGTGGTGGTCGTTGTAACTGTTGTGGTCGTGACCGGCGCATCTGGATCTAGTTCTATGGCGGCGGCGCGCTGATAGACTTGCATTCTGTTTAGTCCACCACAAGTTTCCTGACTCGTGTTAGTGGTTCAATCCAGACAGACACAGAGATCCCGAAAGTACTTACACCGGACTGAAAAGTACACTCGTATACACAGCCTGTGCTTGAATAGTCTGTTCCCCGAGTGTCGTCGAGCTTCCCACCGCAGAAGCACTGGGAAAAATAGGTCATGCCCAGATAAGTATAGTCAGCGACAGGCGCACAGAAAGCAGCACAGTCCTCAAGTGAGATGCTATTATTGACAGAGCCGGCGGAACCTTCACCAACGGGTTGGACGGCTCTTTGAGCATCGGTATCAATATAACAACCTAGAAATGTATATCCGTTACCGATATTTGATGGGGTGATAGGAGCTGTGAGGACGCCCTGATAAATACTGAGGCGATCGCTTGCGCCGCAAAGTTCTGAGGAGTCGCCAGCACATGGTACGTTGCAGTCCGCCTCAGAAGTTGTCAGGGAACCGGCCCCCAGTTGGTTATCGCACCAGCACTATTTGTAAAGTCAGGCAGCAGTCCTAATCATACGGGTTAGGCGCTTACCTCTCTACCGAATTCCATACCAGCATACGGATATTTGAGTCTCCGGCAGGCATCAATGCATGATTCGATAGTGTTGGTATCAGTTCCGGCGTAACCATTGGCGTTCAACACCCGGAAAGGCGGTTCGTATGCGTTGTTGTCCAAGTAGCAACCTTGATAGGTGTAGGTGTCATATGCAGTCGCGAGGTTTGTAGGAGCCGGTTGGAGGGCCATGGTTGCGATTTTGGTTGATCAGCAAGCTCGTGACTTCTTGGCAATGTAGAAGATTTCTGCTTGCGAACAAGACTGCTTTCGTCTGTACGGAACGACATCTAGATATGTACCCAGTCGACGGCTGGTAAATAATTATCGGTAGCGTAGGCGTCGCCATGAATGCAAGGTCTGCATTCCGAAGGTCGCGCTGGTCGACTGCGCATGGACCAACCCTGCCTCTGCAAAATTTTGTATCGCAGCAACAGAACCCATATCGCGGAAATAGTGATTTTGCCCGGAGCAGTGACCCCACAGACCATGGGAACCGGATGCCGCTATTCTAGGTAGGAATGTCCAACCACCATCTGGGCCAACCAGTGATTCGGGAGTTCTCTTTGCTGCATATGGACGACGAACGGCTCCCGTAATGCCGAAAGCAGATTCCACCCTGAACCGAACGTCGGGTTCAGAGACGGCGCACAGCCGAACTTGCCTCTAAAAGGTATATCTGATAGACTTCAAGTCTCTTTGCTCCTCAAGTCCGCAGGCCTCGTATCTATATTTGCCTTAGCCATGAAGTTTCGCGGCGTTCTTAGATCTATCACCAAAGGGGATGCTACGCCGTTGACCTCCCTCTCTTCTGGGCCACGGGATGCATGCGTCTGTGTAATCGGTGTCGGATATGTGGGGGAGTCATTATTAGCGCAGTTCGGCAATGTCGTGAATGCAACTGGGTACGACATCTCCCCCGACCGCATTGTGGCGCTGCGGCAAAAGTACATCAACCACCCTCGGATACACTTGACCAACGAACCAGCCGACTTGGCAAAAGGCACGCACTTCCTTATTGCCGTGCCAACGCCACTCAGAGAAGATCGTTCTGTCGACCTGGGTTGCGTCAAATCAGCTATCAGCCTTATCATGACCTTCGCACAACCAAACAGCTCCATCGTCATCGAGAGCAGTGTCCCCGTTGGGACAACGAGGAGGCTGCTGACGCCGTACAAAACAGAATTCCACTGCGGAATGTCCCCTGAGCGGATCGATCCGGGGAGGGTGTCGCCCACAGCCGAGCAGATACCAAAGGTGGTCTCTGGCCTAACACCAAAGGCCATGAAGCACATCTTTGCCTTGTACGCTATGGTCTATGAGACGCTCGTACCAGTGTCCAAACCAGAGGTCGCAGAGATGACCAAGCTTTACGAAAACTGTTACCGCATGGTCAATATCGCCTATGTAAACGAAATTGCCGATGCCTGCATAGGACATGGGATTGATCCCCACGTAAGGGTTCGGGTTCGATCAATTGAGATAAAGCTGACCACGATGTTAGGAGATGATAGGTGCAGCGGCCACCAAACCATTCGGGTTCCAGCCTTTTTATCCGGGCCTCGGCGTAGGAGGTCACTGCATACCGGTCAATCCACACTACCTCTTCGAGAACAACAAAGGCCTGAGCGTGCTGCAGACAGCAACCAAGCGCATGCAAGATCGACCAATTAGACACGCGAGACGCTTCCACCGAGCCTGTCAAGGCAAGTCTTTTCAGATAGACAGCAGTACGCAGAAGGCTGGCCCTCGTATATTGATCATAGGGCTGGGTTTCAAAAACGGACAGACCAACCTCGCCTGTTCACCCGCACTCGACTTCGCCAAAGCGATCCAAGAGCTTGGGTCTTCCCGCTTGGCCTTCTATGATCCGACAATAGCGGCTGAGCAGGTTCGGTGGATGGAGAAGCTGGATGACACGTGCTGGCAGGCAGATTACCTGGAGGCTAAGTTTGATGGAGTGGTACTCTGTAATAAGGTTGGCATGATGGACATCTCTTTGCTTCGAACTCTTCACAAGCCGTTGTTCAAGTCGTATGTCTGATAGTGTGGATTAGTAGTCGTGCGTTCTTAGCATCCTCTCAGGCATTGTAATTCATTCGTTACCATTCTCACCCAATGTTCTCTTGATATCATACACGTGTTCAGGCTTCCACGAACACATTCGCCCCGAAAAATTGGTCAAGGTCGTATGTCGCCTTGACACAAGAAGCGGCCAATGGGTGCGGAACCGCCATTCTGGTATCAGGTGAGCTCGGAGGCAGACTTGGTGGGTGGGGTTGGGGAACCGCCTAGTATTTCATCATGCTGACCTCGGCGACTGTGTACTTGCAGGACAAAGCTGCGGTCTTGCCCCAACAATGGTGGACGCCAATGACTAAGAGTACGATGACGAGCAGGCGTGGGAAAGATCCCGGAAGATCGCGTCTCTCCGACCTAACTTACGGGCGCGGGAACTCAGCAGGCAGCTCTATCTTCACACCCTCCCTAAGCAGAATCGCATGTGGTCAATCTGGTCTCTGCCATGCATCGACAAATGTCTCGAGTTATGCAGGGGTTCCTCTCAATGACGCAGAAATAGTGATCTAGCTCAGATACATGCTACGTTGATCCAGCCTGGTCCTAAGCCCCGAGATCCCGCGCGTCGACCCGAGAAGGCCTTCGTCGACCTTCCCAAACAACTGTACAGTTGGCGTTGCTCTGATCTTCACGTATTGGCAGGATGCGTAGCCGACAATTCTCAGGTGAAAGTGAAAGATCGCATTCAGAAGTTGCACCTGCTCTTGAAGGTCGAAATGCTGCTGCCTGGGGACACTCAACACTGCAGACGGAAGGACCGATGAGTAGCACGAGCGACGAGAAGCGGAACAATGCAGCGCAGCTTGCTCAGGAGTTGGGTTCCTCGAGCCCGTGGTCAGAAGCCTTCATGCCAGCTTCGTGTACTCCCACCACCTTCCCCACGCAATATGCAGCCACGAGTTCCGAGCAAAGAGTACAGGTAGACAACCCACATACGGCTATGGCGCAACCTCAACAAGACGTAGATCCTCCTCCTGCCTATTCGAATCTGCCACAGGTCCACGAGCTGGCAGCCACTTCTGTCAGTATTGTACCCCGAACCGGTTCAACAGCCAGGACTGAACGTGAAATCGCGAACAGTGCATGCACTGACCCCGAACAGAACGAGGACCTTGAAGAGCAGGAGCAAGATGTTCGTGCTCCGTTGCTCGGTCATATAAGACGTCGATGGAACCAGAGAGGCCGAGGACATTGGGTACATGGCGGCAAGACTGGAAGACAGCGACATTGTCGCCTGCTGGCTATGGTGATCGCTTTCAGTGTGATTGTTTCCATCATTGTTTGCGCTTTGGTCGATGGCTTCGAAGAGGTAGGCCGTCCTCTCTTTCTGCCTGTCTGGGACCTAATGGTCTTTACCCAGGTTGGCGTCCTCCCCTCAGAGACCCACAAGCCACGATCATTGTTGGCGCTGTCTCTCGTCCTTTTCTTCCTCTCCCGTACCTCCTGGTACCTTAGGCTGCCTAGCTCCGATCTCAAGCACTCCTTTGCTTCCTCGCTCATCGTAGGGTCTAGTGGAAGCTGACCTTCTTGCAGGATGGACAACGATCTGACAACCCTACCGGACCTGAGTATGAGCTTCACAAGACCTTCGAAAGCATCAATGGCGCCTACAAGCTGTACAATCGGCTGGATCTGACTACCATGACTGGCGCCATTGACATTGAAATCGATCCCCAACCCGGAGATCAGCCCGCCCTACTCCTGCTGTCCAGTGGTAGTGGGACCATCACCCTCCGATTGTCCCCCAACTACCTGCATCGTCGACATCGAGCTGCCAGATGCATTAACACTGAGATTCGAAGCGTGACAGGGACAGTTACTGCAGAGATATTACTTGGCCACGGAAGCTATGCGGTGGTCGACACCTCCACTGGAAGGCAAATTCTATCAGTCATGGCATCCGGCATACGCCGTCACGATGGAGTATCCGACTTGAAGACATATTCGAAGACCGGTGCACAGAATGTGACAGTCACCTCTCTAGATTCTGCCTTCGAGCCGATGACGAACCTTTGCGCGGAACATCACTCGTTCGCAACGGCACCACTCAACATAGTCTACCCTGCCGTATGGCTAGGTAGAATTCATGCTATTGCTTCGCTTCGCGGCCATCTCGGCGTCGAAGGCGATGATCTCGAGTACGTTAAGCAAGGCAACAATGAGATCATAGCGTATCGAGGGCCGTTGAGAGGTAGGCAGACAATCGAGGTCATTAGCGACGGCACTGGCAGCGTCAGCTTCCAGTGTTAAATAGCTGTAGTGGTCGAGCACTGTCTAAGCTCATGTTTACTGGGGAGGACGTGAGCGTCGCAGCTCGATCGAAGAATGAAGATCTGCGCCGAGCGTCCGTGCACATCGACATTCCCAGACGAATCAGTGTATGTTGTGTCAAAGCTCATCCCGGCCTACACTCTACGCTAATCCAGATTTTCGAACACAAGGTCAACAGATGCGAGTCTGCGCCGAGTCCATGTTGCTGTCGCTGTCGCAGTCTCAAACCAACTAGGTACAAGGAGGAGAATGAGGTCCCTGCTCCCTGTTGCAAAAAGGCACCAGTGCTACCTATTACCCCACCGCGAAAGCAGACGATGCAATGTCCGGAAACTCCTCAGGCCGAGACACACGATAGCTTGCCAACATCCAGAACCACAGCACACGGCCTTGGGAGTAATCCTGGTACCACAAGGAGGTCGTCAGTTCTCAGAAGACCTCTTAGCGAACTCTCAAATTTCAACTTCGCTTTCAGTTTGGATATCAATGGCAGCGCCCAAATTAAGTTCGACGTACCACCGGATTCTTCATCGCCATGCGGGAAGGCGTCTTCCCCCCAATCATCAGCAGGCGCTACAAAGTGTTTGGGTCAGCAGATGTCCCTGGAGAGCGTTTTCCTCGAGGCGAAGCCTAGATCGCGACCTCAGAATTCTGCTGCAGCTCTGCAGTTTCACGACGCAGCAAGGAAGCTTCGCCTCGCGCAAATCCCTAGCGTTACCGACCATGAGTCCAACATCGACACGGACTCTGCTCGTTTGTGGTTACAAGCAAGTGCAACTTTCTCGCCGGAGCGGATTTCACAGCAGTCGCCCCGAGGTTATAATACACCACAAGAGCGCGATATCACGAGCGCGAGAAGATCCCGGCTTCTCGTGTTGGGAGAAAACGATGCAGACGTCCATTCGGTGCCCGCGAAAAGAGAGGACAATGTCTTTGGATCCCCTACGTTCAAGATCAGACCACAAGCTACAGGCACAGAGTCCACAGCCCGAAACATTGCTCGGCGCCACAACTTCTCGAGGCCTACTCGCCCGCCACGTTTGTACACAATCAGCGATTCTGATGTCCCGCATGGCCTGCATGGTATGCCACCCATTGCTGCCACAACTCGAGCTTCGGTATACAGTAAGGATCACACCCTGCTCAGTGTGGCCAGAGACTCAGCTCAAACACTGACGGAACCAATCGAAGGCCTGTACAACGAAACACATCAACAACACATACCTACAACAGCGGCGGATATGCCGCTAGAGACTCCACAACAACCTCTACGGCAGGACTACCTAGACGACCGCGACGGGGTCTTTACCTCTCTGGGCCCAACACAAAACTCTGGTAGGCTACCTACTCAGTCTCGTCTCGGCGAATCAGGGCAGTCACGGAGTAATGACCTTCCAGACCACATACGCGAGTCTTTCGATTCGGCAGTGACCGACAGCCTAGGCGATGGGCGGGCACAGCTCAAAAGATGGGAGATATGGAGTGTACGCCTGTTGTTCACTCTGTTCGTCTTTAGTGTCAATATTGCGCTTGGGTTAGCCTATCTGAGATCCTACAAACATCCCTATCTTCTGGCCATCCTAGTGTTCATGAAAAGCAAAGACATCCTCTCAACACTGGCCGCCATCCTCGGAATGGTTCGCAAATCTGTTCATGACAAGATCTGGCCACCGAAGCAACCTCGACCGAAATGGATACTAAGTCTTGTATGTGCATACGCTGAGACAGAAGAACAAATTAGGAAAACGGTACTGAGTCTCGTGAGAGGCAGCCTCCGTCCACACAGGCAGGCCGTCTGTATCATATTGGACGGCAAGCCTATCGATCTTCTCTCGAAGATATTCGTAACCCAAACGACCATAACGCTTCCCTACACAACTTGGAAACGCGAGCGAGGCGAATTGAACATTCATGCAGGCCGTATCGAAGGGACTGCCGTAATCTTGATTGAAAAGAAAAGAAACGCGGGCAAGAAGGACAGTCTGATTCTGGGTCATGATTTATTCAACTACCCCCGCGAGGACATGCCACACTCCACGAAGTTGCTACGCCAAGAGCTGTGGAAGACGATAATACCTTCAGTCGTCTCCAATGAACGACTCACGGCCTTTGACTACATCTTCTGTACAGATGCCGACTCCACAATACACGATCAGGCGCTTCGCAAGCTCGCAGATGCGCTGTGTCGAGAGAACAACGCAATTGCTGCGTGTGGCGTTCTCTTCGCGGAATTTGGCAAGGCGAAGACAGAGTATTCTATGTGGCACTTATTCCAACAGTTTCAATACACGTTTGGGCAGTACGTGCGTAGACAGGCAGAGAGCATGTGGGGCCGAGTCACCTGGTGAGTGGCTGTAGAAGGAAACTCCCATTGATAGCTCTCAGGCTGACTTCTGACATTTAGCTTGCCGGGCGTCGTCACAATGATTGTCATCCGACCAGAAATGGCCCATGCTCTCAGCGAGTATGCTAGGCCTGTCACTAGTCGAAACATTTTCCTCCATCAGACACAATACTTGGGCACCGACAGACGACTAACATACTGCATGATGTCTCAAAACAAGCATCTGCGGACTATCTTTGTGCCTGATGCGCGAAGCGAGACGGTTGTCCCTAACAGTTTATCACATTACCTGAGCCAGAGACGACGTTGGGCTTCCAACGCTTATTTCAATGACTTCTGGCTTGCTCTTGGGCCACAGCAGAGACTGATTACCCGACTTTTCGCATTCATCGATATCGTGAGGCTCACTTTAGTGTTCTACCGGGTTTTCAACACAGCATTTTTCCTCCATGGGCTGGTCAGTCACTTCTATGTGGAAAAGATCATCCCAACCCTTGTAGTCACGAAAATGCCAGCAGCGTGGTATCTGGTTGTGGTAATTATCAAGGAGCCATTTCTGCGCAAGCGGGTGCACAAACTCATACTCGGCATGTGCATAAACCAGATCATCTCGCCGATCTTGTCAGTCATCGTCTTCGTCAATGTGTGCTTTCACATCGGCAGTCACGCCTGGGGCAAAACAGGAGTCAGCACGCAAGGGCCCGCTCCTGGAACCGTGGCAGCCCCACTATTGCAGCCAAAGCCTGCTCAGCCATGGACACCGCGAGGACTCTCGAAGACAATCAGAACAGCTATCCGCGGCCCAGTAAAGCAGCAGCCAAAACAACCTCTCGGCACACCCCTAAGGTCCAAACAATCGAGAAAGGTGGACACGAGGGCGGCTGTTGCTCCATCACAATCACCAAACGTTCCGCACAGAGTGCCTTCCCCCGGAATGCTCACCAACAGTCGTACGCCAACGGCGAGTAGTACGAGCGTAGACACGGTAGACAAAGACCGCAACCGCGCACCCTCCCTGACTTGCACGCCCGCACCTGCAGGCAGAGTCCGGCAGAACTCCTACCCCACGCCATCATCGCTTATACGACGGACACCGCATCACGGGAAGCGCGCCCACTCGAGGCTCGAGCCGTTGAGCGAGACACCCACAAAATCGAAATTATCTTCGCATGGCCCCATGGCGAAGAATGCTCACGACGAATGATTTAATGACGCAGACGTATATATATTAGGCAGATACACAACTAGTAATGCGATCAAAGCTGTGAATATGCCTTTGCATTCCCTGCAGCTCTGATGGTCGGTGTTGCTGTCGTTCGATCAACGCTTCGCTCTATTTGACCTGCTGCTATCTGACTCAACAAAGCATAACCCGTTTCGACTCCACTCGTCCCATCCGTCAGTGTTATAGCGCCGAACCGCGTAGAAAATGCATGCCGCTAAAGATGATTCGTGTTCCTTTGCTTTGTCTAGGAGGCCACCAGAAGCGCAGTGAAACACAAGTATTTGAGCCGGCAACCCCCCAGCTACCTAGACCCCGGCGTCATTGTCCCCACCCTCACATCCTGCGGCCGATCACTCTTCCTCTTATCCTGCGCCGCATAAGCCTTGTTCTCCGGCACCACGCCCTGTTTCGCCTTCCCCTGGCCATGCCCCGCATACGTCACCGTCTCCTTCTCCTTGCGCGAATAGCCGCCCTCGTTCGCGGCCGAACTCACCTCGGGGTTCGCGGCGCTGACCTCGAGCGGGTTGTGTTGCGGGTCGTCCTTGCCGGCCAGGTCCTTGGCGTGGGCGGGGTCGGTGGGCTGGCTGGGGTCGAAGGAGACGGTGTGTTGTTGGGCGACGGCGTCGTCGGTGCCGCTGAGGGCGTATTCGTCGGATTGGCGGTCGATGCCGGACAGGTTTTGCTGGGCGGACTTTTTGGCCGCGATGTCGCGTTTTGTGGTGGCGCGCTCGCTGGTGTCTTGTTGGGCGGTGTTGGAGGTTGGGCGGGTTTGGGGGTGTGGTGTTTGGAGGGGGAGAGGCATGTGGATGTGGATGTGGGTGTGGGATCGGGGTGTTGGGCGTCGGAGCGGGAGGAGTTTGAGGATGGATCTTGAGGTTGACATGGTGCGTTTGATGCTGCTGCTGAGCTGGTATAGTCTTTGTGCTGCTTTAAGGGCCGGTGAAGCGGTGAGTGTGGTTGTGAGGGAGGGAGAGGTGAGGCTGAGACAGGATGTAGCTATTGTTGACGTTTGAGAAAGTTTCAGCTGTTCTAGAGGCATGCCGTCACCTAGAACGCTAGCACTGGTAGGGCGCTAATAAGCTGGAGTCCGCAGTTAACCATACATCACGATACTGCAGTAATTAGGTCATTGATTCGACGCTAAGATATGCTTTGCGGAGACCCCAAGTTTCCGGATTTTCTGTACCGTCAGATTCAGGTATGAATGTGTGAGCACCGTTGTACCTCACGGAGGCATGGTTACACGTATTGTCTACAGACCCAAGCATTCACCATTACGCTCGATTGTTGAGGCTAACTAGCGTTGCTGAGGAGTTTGACATGGAGTACTACCCCTATATTCATTTACAGATTGCCTTCCATGTTAAGATCAAGGCTCAATAGAAGTCTGCTGGTGGATGACACGAAGAGGTGGGATCAGGTGTATTTCTGATGCTGTAGACGCTCAGGTAAACCTCGGGGTTGAGCTCTCTTGAGGCAAGGAGTACGTATCAACGATAGCTCACTACCTTGCCAAAAGTATCCGCCATCCCCCAAATACCACTTCTGAGGCAACTCAGCTGCACAATCTGGCTGTGGTCGACAAATAGGTTGACATCGACGCCGAACTCACGAATATACCAGTTGAACACGGCGGGATCCGCAGCTTCGAACATGACTTTCTCAGCAGGCAGTTCCTTGAGTATACTCTGGATGACATCTGTCCTCCAACTCTTGACATTCTCTGTGATCCCTTCACTTTCAATCATAATACGCTCAACCCCAACCTCATTGATGAACCTCTTCGCCAGGTTGACCACCTTCGAAGGATCACTCGAGCCCGCAGCCTCAAGCTCCTCAGCAGCAGTGTCACCCCCAGCACCAAACTGGATGCCTATCTCAGGCTTTGCCTTCAACCCCATCGACTGCACCTTGTCTACCAGCCGTATGAAATCGTCCGAGGGGATCGACAAGAAGCCAGCGGAGCACTCCACGACATCAAAGCCCAGGTCTTTGCATTTCCTGAGGTATTTTTCGACCGCATCCATCGCATCGGATTGTGTGAGGATATGCTCCATCCATCCTCCCGTGCTGACGTACACCCCGTGTTCGTGCGCGATGTCGATCAGTTCCCGCAGGTGTTGTTCGGGCATCAGGCTGAAGCCACCTCCAGAGAATTTAAGGCCATCGATGTGGTGACCAAATGTCTCGAGGACATCTTGAAGGTGCCGCTTGCCGTAGGCTGAATAATAGGGACCGCGGATTTCTGTGACGCCTACCTTTCGAGGCTTTTCCGGTCGCGCATTCGAGCGGATATAGCCGAATCCATTTTGTTTATCTTGCAGGAGGGTTGTAGCTTTCTCTTGCCTAAGCTGTGTAGTGGTTGATAACGGCCGATATCCGCGTGGAATCGACGTATAGGGTGCGGCTAGGTTAGAAAACTGCTTGGTTACGGGTAGTAAAGTACGTCTCAGTGGTTGTGACGTGGCAGTCATGATTGCTGAAGTCGGTAGTCTTCTATCCTCCTAAGCAGAGCGTGCAATAAGGGTTGTCGTTTTCAAAGAGCCCAGGAACTCACCTGTTGAAAGCGGACATATATTTGGCGGACAACTCATTATCAGCTGCTTATCAGCTCACTCTCGGCTGCAAGCTTGGTCCCTACTGTCATGGCACCAGCACCAGACGTAATATCACACTGCGTAGCGACGCGGAAGTCGGAAATGTGGTCCGGAGGTTGCGTGGACGAGCAGTGCTTTTCTGGGGAGGAACAAGGCTTAAGCACGAGTGGGGTGCGGCAAACGTAGCAAAACGCCCTGCGAGGTACCCAAACTAGCTACTCCCTCGGGTGAAACGGTCGTCGGTAGCTTTCGTGGTTACTAGTGCTTGCCGATCCGAAGAGAGCCTCTCCATGCCTGCTAACATCAGCAGCTTATCAAGAAGCAACCTAGCGCAAATGACATCAGCTTAGAGCGCTTAACGAGCTGAGTCGATGATAATAGTTGTACTCACATCAGTTGATTATATTGCGTAGTGCGCTGCGCCGAGGCGAAGGTTGGTAGTGGAAATAGTGGTTGGACCTCTACAGAAGACCTTTTTACCCGCGGGAGTAGAGACGCTGCTCGGTTTTACAAAGCACTCTATCGAAAGAGACCCGGAAACTACTTCGAAACTCCGTGGTATTGCGTTCATGCAGCGTCATGGTATTGGTATAAAGATGAGTACCTACATGGCTGCAATGCCACCATATCTATATATCTCTCCGGGGCCGCTTTCTTGCCCTGGGTGTGTCAAATATCCCGAGGCTGGCGGAACGTAACTGCCGGCGTACGGCGGGTTCTGACTTGCAAAATCTGCATGCTTGTACAGTGGATTGATGATACCGCCCGGCGGCTTCTGTCTTTGAGGCGGCTGCGGTGGCACCGGCATTGTCGGCGCAGCTGCTCCTTGTTGGTAGAATGCTGACTGCGACACTGAGTTGCCGTATTGGTCAAGAGTGTTGTTCCAGCCCCATTTCTCCTTCAGCTCATCGTTGATGAAGGCCACACGCCAGCCGGTCTCACTCTTGATGCGCTCGAAAATCTCGAGGGCTTCTTCCTGTTCTCTTCGCACGTGCAGATGTTCTGCTGCAACGGCAAGGCAGCGAATCGAGCCGGACGCCACACCTCGGTCTTTGGCATGTTTGACAATGCCGCAAATCTGTCTGGCATGATGCAACCTCGTTTGAGCCATTTCCGACGCAAGCTGCGGGTTCGTGGTTGCACCTTGATCACCTGTTGCTGAATACGGTGCGAGAGGATGAACAGACGCAAGCAGGACGAGAGCTGTGTGCCAGAACAGCCGGCCGATGATGGTGGGGCGTTTGATGTGCCACACTTCGGGGAAAGCACTCTTCGAGTGTGTGGCGTAAGACGGCACAACAGCCATCGCGTGCATAGTAGGAGGGACACATTTGTCCCACCTGTCGCAGAATTGTTTGAGTCCAAGCCATTGCTGGAGACGAGACTGAAGACGTATCTGCTCCGCGTGCATTGTTTGTTCTTGGAAGCGAGGCGTCGAGGAACGGTAATTGGTGACTTTGGCAAGAATCCAAAGTATCTTGTGTGTCCAGTCTTCTTCATTCCCTGCGTGGGCCTGTGGGTTCATGGTCATATCAATGCCCCAGGTATCCGGATCCCAGGCAACGCCCCAGTTGAAGTGTAAGCAACTAAAGAGCTCCAAACCAACGTTTAGCCAAAAGCAAGCCCCTCCAACACCAAGAGTCGTGCCATCCCATCTGCACTCCTTGATAAGTGCTCTTGCGCCTGCAATATGGTTCATGCGCTGAAGCGCTTTCTCTGACATGACTTCGTAGACATTCAGCACCGTCGCAGTGGTTGCGCACAACACCGTGTCTCGATTGGGGTTCTGCAAAGACTTCAACAAGAGCTTGTTGGATTCAGCATAATAGGTTAGTGCATGTTCTTCGGGGTACGTAGGGTTGACCAGCGTCAGATGCCGGACACCACATGCTAAAAGAGCATACTTGAGCATGGGGTCCTTCAGTGCTTGGAAAGGCAATATCCTGGAGAAGTGCTTGTCCTTATCCATGCTGTCCATCCAGAGACCGACCTCTTCGACAAAGACCTGCATGTAAAGAACTTCGTCTCGCATGTTTAGTGGCGGTGGAGGTGGCTCTGGATCCTGGTGTATCATGACTTGGTGTTCGTAACTTTGCCGCGACTGGTCTGGGTATGAGTGGGACATGACACTGTTTGGATCTTCGAAAGACTGGTTTCCGGCGCCTGCATATAGGTTCGAAGCATGGGGATAAGACTGATAACCTTGTTGCGGCAGTGGTGCTTCTTGCATGAGTGGGGGATTGAGGTGAGGGTAGCCATACATGGTGTCGGGTGGTGTCAACCTGCGTCGCTTGCGCTCAGGCTCTAGGGTAGCGTAGTTCTCGATACCGCCTTCGTACTCGGACGCAATCTCTCGGGAGTTGTCCTCGAAGGTAACCTTCCAGTCATGGACCGGAGGCAGTAGATGCGGCGGTTGGTCGCATTTGATGTCGATGAAGTTCAGGCGTACTCCACGCTTGCACTTCCGGCTGGACTTCTTGCAGTTTTGGCATATTGGCACACCTTCATCGCACTTCAAATGCCTTTCACGACATGTAAGACAACCCGTGCGTACCCTCTTTGGTTTCCCAGCACTGCCAGGCGCTGTGTCGGCCACAGGCGCATCTATGTTGTTCTCGTCGGGGCTGTTCCGTATTGTGGTTGGTGTGGATCGCTGGGAGCTGTGCTTGGGCATTGTCGGTCGCTTCTACTCCACATGAGCGTCAAAATAAGTCGAAGCCGGAAGAGTTCATTGGTCTTTTCGATAGATGGCCTAAGGAGGGCTCGCGTGGGCGACTGCGACGCGATTACCAGGCTTCGCGTTGTCCTTCGAAGGTGAAAGACTCGTTCGCACTGTCAGAGAACTGCAGCGAGCTAGCACCGACGAGACTGCGAACGCGGCTGATCCACGGGTCTGCGCCTGGCCTTGCAGATGTATAGCAGTCGTCCGTTTCGCCGGGCTCTTTTAGCGCGGCCGAACAGCCTCGCTTCTCTTTCTTGGACGAGTGGGGGCGGTCACTACTCGGGAGGTTGAGCTTGGTTGTCGGCTATTGTTCTGTGTTTGATGGGACAATGGATAAAGGCACAGCTACCGTGGGGTGGCGTAGAGATAGTGATTGCTACTAGGACGGGAAGTTAGCACTGATTCTATATGCGCAAAGCAGAATCCATTGTCTTTCTCGGGACACCAGCAAGTGTCGCCATCTGTGAACGTGCTTGCACAATGCGCACGACGAGCGTAACGACTGGCTGCGTTTGTCCACATCAGCTCGCATGCCTCATGGCTTGCTTCGCTGACATCCCGTCGGCTGCGACAACGCCAAGCGCCCACGCGGAATGAGTACAACTCACCTCTTTATGCTGCAATTGGTGCCGTCTGGGCTGCTGTCGGTGTGTCTGAGGTTCCTGGTAATTAACGGAAAGTCGAGTCGAAGTGATCTGGCTATGAGCGGGAGTTGCTAGAGGTTATCTTCACGTCAAGACCTGATCTACTCTAACGATTGGAGTTCGTTCTCAAATGACGAACTCTCAATATTGGCGAAGCCGATCGCTTACCACTGTGTTGGAATCTGACTGGCTTATCCGAGCAGTTTTGTCAGATTAAAGTGTGGCTCCCCTGTCACTTTGCAGGCCTCTCAACCCGGCGTGCCAATGAGAAGCGACGACGCTGAGTTCAGAGTGGCTTGCCCCTTCTCGTCCTGAGCCTAAGCCTCAGGACAATTGATCTTCCGGCAGATCATGGCCCGCTTAGTCGCTTGATCTTCCTTTTTTCGACCCGTCTCGACCTACTGATTTGAATTCTTACACTGCCCCAGAAGAACCTTCCTCGCATAATCCTGGCACTGGTGCGCAGAGCCTCGGTCGTGCTTTGGTTTAGGTTCTAGCCCTCAGCGTCTGTTTACCAACTTCGTCACTTCTCGACTGCGCTATCTACCCTTCGATCCAATCAAGCGCGCACCTGCACTGTGACTATGACCTTTTCGTATCTCCTCCGCCAAAACCGGTCGGCAGCAGGGGTCGCAGGACGATCTCGCGCTACGACAACTTTCCACTTTCGACCAGCATCCGTACCCTTGCGCGGCCACTCCGAACATCCTGGATATCATGATGCTCAATAATCCTCTGCACACACCGTGCAAACCATTCATGAAGACGATCATGGTCCTTGCAAAACAATCTCCTCGCTTGCTCGACATTCTCAAATTCCAAGCGTCTCTCCGGGCCTAGAAGCACCTACCAACGTCCGTTTCAGTCTTCCAGCAGCTTGTCGTGATATGCTACGATTTGCAAACGAACTCCAAGCACAAGTGACATGTTGCCAAAACCATACAAGAACTCGCCTGCATGTCTCAGTGGACCCGAAACATTACACGTCGCTGCTGTGCGGTCGCCGCGTGCGGACGGATGACCTTTGATGCTGAAGCGTGCGAACTACTCGCAGAGCATAGTTCAAAGACCGGCCACGCAAGGCTGGTGTCTAGAGGTATGGACAAGCTCACTGTACAGTCCAATCTGGGGGCTTCACCGCTTCGCCATTGGTTCGCCTGGGGCCATCCCACAAGGTTCCAGACCGCCCTGTTCATTGAAGGAGAATGCTGCCAGCAGGACGATGTAGTAGTACCTCTGAAGGGCCTGTAAGACGGTGGTGAAAACTCTAGGCTTTGACTTTAACGACCACCGAAACTTGGTAGCAGTCCTGTTCTATCTAATGTTGTGCGTTGGAGCTTGAAGAAAGGCCTTAACCAATGCCGGCTAAGGGGTGCAAGCGTTGTTGCTACTGTAGGTACGTTATGACAGGGTATGCGAATACGACAGTAACAACGAGCCAGATGACTGATCTTGTCACGGCAAACGTCTCGAGGCGCATGTTTTAACTGACGTTAACTCCTTGAGCAACACTAGTTAACGATATACTTATCAACAACAAAGCAGCAACCAGCCTGGTTCCGTCGTATCCACCTGTTTCATGGCATGCAGATGCGAGCGAACATTGGAATTGGCGATACACCGATAGATCTGCACGCATCGCATTCGATTAGCATGGGCAATGGCCGAAATGGCAACGTTCTCTTCATCCTTGTTTGTCGTAAACACCAACGCGGACACTACTATCGCAAAAGCGATGAGCGCGACAACGAGGGGAGCATAAGTCGACACCAACACTGTGCCCTCCAGCAAGGTTCTAAGCTCCGACTCCGACATCGAAGGCACACGATCTAGAGCCTCCTAGGGTCGAAACATACCAACGTTTCGGATCAGGCTTGATCTCAACATGTATTGGACAATGTAAATGTGCGGCTCAAGCATTGCATCACACCTTAGGCAGATCCGGCCCAGAATTTAACGTGGCGGAAGCATAGGCACTTTTGAGCCGAGATCTGCGGTGAGAGAAGTGCCTGTCCTTGCGCCATCGTGATACTCTGAGTGCGAGAGAGTAACTTGGGCGCTGTGATCACCAAGTGCGTGCCTCGCCTGTTATGGTAGGGGATGCTGAGCAGTAATTTTGAACTCTATGCTGTGGCGCTGCGTGCGACAGTTTGGTCTGCTACCCAATCAAGTTTGGCTGTATTCTCTAAAGTGTCCATACTATCTCGACACCAAGCCTTAGGCTTAACGTCATGATAGATGGCACACTTCAGAATACTACTTGACTTTAACCGTTGATAATACAATACATACACGGATGATTTACCTTAAACTTCGTATATATAGGCTCATGACCAGCTGCTATTGCTATGCAGAATTTAAGGTAATATCGTCTCCTCGAAGTTTATGCTCGACGACTATGAAGTTGCGTGGTATTCTGAAGTCTGCCATCTATCATGACGCCAAGCCTAAGCCTGAGCCACGGGTGCCCCTTTGCCTAAGCGGGGGCGAGTTCGATATGCTTTGGTCCAGTCGAGCCACGGAGAGCATTGACACAAGGTAGCGACAGGACGCAGTGAGATGTCTAAGCTGGAATAGGCATCGTGCCGCGCCCAAGACCCTTGAAAGACGCTTACCTTGGGATGGCGCGCAGACTTCAGCACAGTGCTTATAGTTTCAGTGAGTTTTGTCGCTATTTGGTGTCAAGGACGCAAATGTGGGTGTCTGAATGGGAGGACAGTTCTCCCGCCAGCTTGTTAAAGAAATGCTAAGCGGAAACACGGGTACACGTATTTGAGTCCGAACTGGGTGCTCAAGCAAAACCGGTGCATGCCACGTTGCCAGCTTGAAAGCATCGCTAAGCATTGTGTTGAATGATGGCTTGGCTGCCCCTCCTACAGTCAGCCTTAAAAGCGCTGAGCTGCAAAGAGCCTGCGGCTAACGCTTTTAACTTATGTCATGCTGTTATCGATGTGCATTACCAAAGCCAAGACACAAGTCAAGCTCCAGCCAGTGATATCGAGAGCCCCTCGTCCCTTTCTGCGTCATGGCGTGACGATATGGTTGTGAGTATGATATGCGGAAATTGTGGAAATACAATTCCGGCAACAAAAAAGCAAATTCAACCACACAGCAACAACACCTTTAGTATGTTGTGGCGGATGTACGACTCCGAAAAATGGTTATCATTCGTCAAAAGTAATATTCGTGGGGCTTTTTTGGCTCGGCGCACCGTTGGAGTCCGGGGTTACCTCGAGATCCAAGCCCACCAACAGTAACGGGACTGAATACACCACGAGTTCGAGGCAGAACCAACATTGCTGGCAGAGCTCTCGATCGCTGTCTTTCGTTCTCAATACTTGCTTGTGTCGTCTGAGGGCTATTGGAAACACATCGTACAATTAGCCCTGCCGAAAGGTGTCAGGTCGAAATTTGTTTAGACTGAGGACTCATAGGTGGTACCCAGACATAACCGATGATTGATGCCCAGAGGTGGTCCCTTGCAGGCTTTCTCCACTGCCGCTTCCGAATTTCTGATTGTCGTCAGTTTACCCAGCATTCGGTAAGCTCATCCGCACTCTATTAATTCCAGTCCTCTCCCAACGAAACATCTGTCTCCTGTTGTGCACCAGAACAGTTCACAAATCGCAGTACCAGAAGTCGCAGCTTTCGCAGTCCTCTCATACGAAGTGCTGCTCCTATTATCGGGAAGATGCCCTTGCAACTGCTCCAGCATAGGAAGGTGAGAATCTAATTGTGAGTGATAGCATGTTCTACTTTCTCGACTCAGCCTGCCCAGTTGGGTGATTGATGGCAAAGTTAAGGTAGGTTCGATGCTTTGTGACGAGGTGTCAGATTGACCCCCAAGCACCACGAACCAGTTTTATCCACTCTCGACCCCCATTACATGTCCCGAGACAGCACTTTGGCAAGGCGAGGTCTCGTAAGCCATTCGTGGAGGGGCAGCTGTCAATAAGTGCATCACGCACAATGCCTAACAGCAACGATATTCACCACCTTCTCCACCTCTTCGATCCTCCCGACGTTACTGTATCAGCGACTAGTCTCATTCCAAGCCATAGTGGACGCCTATCACCACTTACCTCAACGCCAGCGATGCTAGCAGCCTCCTTTTACAAAGCGCATACCAAATTAAGCTGTTTCAGAGAAATTTCGAACCCTACAGCTTACTGTATGAGTCTCGACGAGACAGTCCCGAGAGTAGGCAACACTGCCACGACCCTTCTGGGCACCGCCGATGGTCCGCATTCATCCACGCAATCAGGAATGTGGACGTAGCTGGCCCGCCACCATGCTGCCTGTTGTATTAGAAATATCGAAATCAACAATCGAAGGCCTTTCTCCTGCAAAAATTCAGGAGAATCCTCCCCCTCCCCTCCCCCACCGGGCCGGACCAACACCAAACACAAAAACAACAACAACAGCATAAAAATAACCTCCCACAAGGTTCTTGGCGAACAAGAATGCCAAAATCGTCTCTTTCAAAATGTCGTGGAATCCACCAACGACGCGCACTCATTGCAAGGACTTCTGCTACTAAGGCAGCAACCATGGCGGGGTAGTCCGCTAAGCTATTGCCGGTGTGTTCAATGCGAATAACGTCGTTTGGCACGCCAAAATCCTGGGCCTGAGCAGACGGAACTATCTGCTAGTCGCCGCCCTACTACGTCGAGAGTGCCGAGTGTTCCACGTCGCCTGACGCTTTGCACCTACCATACGAGGAACTGCTCATTGGACGGCTCGTTGGCCTCCAACTCCCACACTGACGTCGTGCATGGCATCAACACGATGGCAGGCAGAAAAATGCTGATCGCTTTGGTTAGCGAAAAGCTTCTACCACTAATGTGCGCGCAGGTGTTCCGAAAAGTCAAACGCTATGGATGAAGGCCTGGAGCTGCTCACGGGATGGATAGAAAAATATCCTGGCGGATTGTGTGGGTGTCGGAACGCAAGCCCGAGGCTTATCACGTAACGCCATGAGACCAAGCCGAACTTCCACATACTCACCAATGGAAAAGTAGCGGCGAAACGGCCCAGAGTTCCAAAATTTAGCACCTTCGCAGCCCTGCGAAGCTTAATCGCCGCCTGCACCGCTAGCTGCTATAGCCTGCCGTACAGCTCTCATAACAAAGACAGGCTGCCCGCACAACGGCTTCTCCCAAATCTGCACTTACTGTAACACTACACCACGAGAATGCACGACTCCAAGATATCCTCGCCTATAATGGGATCGCCGAGCTCACAACATTCATCTTCGTCCTCGTCGACATCCAACGTTCTGTCAACCAGAGCTCAGCGCCGTGGCTCACGGACTACTAATGCGTGTGAAGCCTGCAAGAAGCGCAAGACCAAAGTAAATATACTTAATTCTTGAGGCAAAGGCTTACTGACCCAATGACAGTGCTCTGGTCCTCCTGGCCCGTGTGAGGCATGTCATAAGGTTGAAACATTCTGCCATTTCAATGCCAGACTTGATACCCGACGAAAGCTAGCATACAAGCCAGCCGCTGTCCAGGAACGACAACAGTACATCTTGCACGGGCTTTTGCAAATCTTGAAGTTTGGCGATGACGATGAAATCCTGAATTTGATCAACCTAATAAGAGGTCAAGCTCTTCCACAGGAAATTGCTGCATGTCTACGGCAGAGTATCAAGTCGCTGCAGGATCGGGGTATTTTGCAAGCTCTTGCCGTCGACGAGACCGATATCATGTCTCTTGGTTTGCAAGGTCTTTTCAGTCATCGATCTGGGAAGCCAGGTCTCAAGCAGCCGCCGAAGAAGATGCCAACCAGTATGAAAAGTTGCTTGACTGATCCACAGGAGTCACGGTCCCGGCTCGAATCATCCAAGGACAACAAGTTTTCTCTGTCCTCGTCTTCGGCCTCACAGCAAGGTCCGAGAGCTTATAGGAACGACTCCTTGTTTTACCAGTCTCCAAACGAAACCAACTTGACGAGTCCATTAAGCCCACTCGACTCAATCTCGCTGCCTAGCGACGACACGAACCAACCATATCCTGGGTTTTCAGCCTTTCCTACGACCGAGAACATCTTTGCTCAGAACAGAGACACAGATCACAAGGATCCAGCACTCCAATATTTGATGTCCTATAATTCCCATCCTCTCAACGGGGTCGGCACTCCCAGACAATGGCCTCCCGCCAGTCCTACCACATGGTCGATAGCACCAGAATTGACATTCAACGACCACACTTTGAAATCGAACATCTACACGTCACGACAAATGAATGACTTGACCCACATCGAAAACGACCAGTCTGTAAGGCACAGAATGCCTTCCAACGAATGGAACGTCCCAAGTCGGGGCTTCGAAACGAGTGCAACATAGTTGGACTATCAAACAAACATTTTCCATGGCCGTTTTAGGTGGACTCTGAACGGATTTGATACGATGCTCAAGCAACTGCTCCGGAGTTGGGGTTTTCTCACGGCAGATTCAAAAGTACCCAATGTGCAAAAATGATATGGTTTAATTTACGATGAGAGCTTCGGGATATGGCTCTAGACTGCATGGGAGGCTGCTCATATGGAGCATTCAGCGTTGTACTATCAAAATCATTATGTGCTATGTCAGTATATTATGGTGTTTTGAACCGAGGGAAGAGTTGACATTTGACCTGCTACTTTCGGTAACGGACCACAAAAGTTTTGCGACGTATGGCGCAAGTGGGACCTTGTCAAGGGAGCTGAATCTATAATTCATGTTTCGTTAACGAAAAGTGGCGACGCCACCAGATCTAGGCTCATGCTACCCTGGTCTTGATGAGGTCGGAATATAATCCTGTTTAGCCAGTTGTTAGGAGATGAAGTCACGATCTCTTCAGCCTTGAATATCCCGAGATTGCAGCGAAAAGTTGGAAGACCCGCATTACTCGTAGGTACACCCGCACTGCGATCTATCCATTCTATGGGCGATCTATCCATTCTATGGGCGATCTACCCATTCTATGGGAAATTTGCTGCTGCGCAATTCCCGTCATGCCTTTGGCACATCGAACATCTATATCTATGGTTTGCGCTTTTGGTGTTAATGATAACCCGAACACAGTCTATCACTAGAGTACGGTCCCTTTGCCTGTGGATCAGACGGAAACTACCACCCGAACTAATGGCATCTGCTCACGGAGCTCACTTTTCACACGACGGGACGGCGAACAGTTGAGTCACCGCTAGACAAGACCGCCTCAAATTAGAGTGCAACTTGAAACTATCTGCTGCAGAGGGTCAACGAGCCCTAAAAGACGTTGGTGTTAGCTTCGAACCTACACCTGCAGTTATTTTGATCAGCGCCCCTGATAAGCTATCATCGCATCTTTGTACCGTACTTGTAGCAAGAATATCGTGCCTGGCCTTCGGTGCAACGTATTTGACACTTGGCTTCCAAAGAAGCACGCCGTTTCGGACGATAAAGAAATCGCATTTTACTGGTATAGGCTATGTGACAGCTTGAAGCTCACGCAACGAACGCAGAGGCTACAAGAGAGGGAGCCGCAACTGCCCAAAACAGTGTGGTGAATACGTGTGCTGGACTGCTTGGTTCATGGTTGTCCCACTTGCCGTGGCTGGCGGAAGACAATTCCGGTCAGTCGAACTGCCGAGACCTCCTCGAATTCCAGTCGAGCAGTCTTGTCGAAACTTTAGGGACTTTTACTCGTACAAACCCTGGGCAGGGAGGTGTTGACATCTCACTGACCTGCCCCTAAATCCGAGCTCATGCATAGCTATTTCCCCTAGAACCGCCAAGATGTACTTTAATTGACTGGAGAAAGCTTCCAGCAGGCATGCCGCCGCCTTCCCATAGCAATCACAAGGCATGGTCTTCCCTAATGTAAGATCTAGTATATGCACAAAATCCTGTTTTTTTACTATTGAAGTCTCTTTGAGTACATTTCTTACTGACTCGCAGTTCCCGTGTCGCTGATCTCGTGTTGAGCTCAGCGTGGCTAAGAAAGCCTCCCATCTCAACGGTTTGTTGGCAGCTGAACTGGCCACTCTCGGATGCAAGTTGCGTGCTCCAAAACTAGCACATCTTGTCATGTTCGGAACACCAAGCCCTTTGTCATACAGGACACATTATTGGATAGAGTAGTACAGAGTGTGCCGTTCGTCCGGGTTAGGAGTTCTCGTCAAAACATTATCAGCTCGGCTTGATACGCAGGGTGGCAGGGTCCAGACGCGCAAGGCACATGAATCTGCAAGATGAGGATGTCTGCTTACTCGCCCGGAAAATATATCAGGCCCCTGCAACACCTCCGCCACATCTAGTGCATCTCGCGCATCGCTCGCAGCTGGAGTTTGCAGCAATGACTGCTGCTTCTGCTGCTTCTGCTGCCTTTCTTGCACGAGCCTTCTTGTCTCGGGCTACCACTGACAATGAGCCTGGTATGGATGCACGATAATCTCTCCCCATAGGTGATACTAGCCTTGACAGAGCAGAAGACTAAATGCTCAGATGGTTCAGAACCATTATTGAGCTAGGTCTTGAAACTGACACGAGCATGCAGTAATCTCCTGCAAGCGTCGTCCCACTGGAGAGGCTTCCATGGAGTACTCTAGTCTACAGCGGTAAACACGTTGGGACACTGACTCCTCGTATGGAGTACCTTGTTCAGCCGTTCAGACGCATTCTAACCGTAAGCATCCTCTGACGGCAGAAATCATCACATGTCGGACTCGTCATTGCTACGCAGGCCAACCCTAAGCTTGCCTCGGCAGCAAATGTTGTCCGGCGAATGTCACTGGTCCGTTGAGGTAGGGGTTTGTCCAGCGGCTGATGCTACGGTGAAACGTAGATGCTTCAAATGCTCAATCCTCGGCCACGTTGTACGCTCGCGGCGGGTGTCTCGGTCCAACTTTGAATTACTGCTGTGGGGCACTCTACGCATCTCAGTCGTCGGAAATACAAGCCTGATTGTGGGTATCTAGATAAGCAGCGAACTAAGCTGCGGATCCGCTACTATCGAGTGCTGTATTTACCGGTAAATAGGAGTTTGTCAAGAGATGGAATTTTAACTCCGCCTCTGCTGTGGACGGAAAAATAATGCCGCTGCTGTGCGGGGTTCTAATATCATTCATCACTTCTGACGTATCTATGGTCTATCCTCCCCGCGTACAAAATGTTACATTTGCTAAAACGCGCTAATGACACGCGTTAATTCGTTAATACTACTTTAACCCTCTACTATTAACTAATATAATTATAATTAACGATTTATTATCGCGTAGTTATTATCGGCTTAAGATTCTCTATTAAACGGTATCGATATTACTAAGATTATACCTACGTACGAATTTTAGTAGGAGTATAAAAAGGTAGTCGTAAATTAAAATATACCGATAGCTAATTATAACTCTAAGACTAAAACCTTAGTAACTAAGATTACTAAGAAGTAGTATAAGTAGTAAATAGTAAGTAAATCGCCTAAATATATACCTCTAATAGAGATAGAATATAGAGAGTAATCTTTAATTAACCTAAGCTACACGTTATTACCGCTCGTTTAACTATTCTTATTATTCTTTAAGCTAATCCTATATCTACTTATTACTTAAACTAATCTTACTATCCTTTATAATTTAAAGCGTAACTAACTATAAAAATCGATTATAAAGCTTAAGATTAAACGCTAAATAGCTTATCGACTTAATATACTTAAGAATTATTCTTTATAGACCTTAATATAGTTATTTTAGTTTAAGAGTACTAAGACTATAGATCTCTTTAGATTTTAACGCTTTAAGGCTATTAAGAAATACTTAAGTCTTAATACTAAGTCTAAGTACGAAGCGTTACTAAATCCGCTAATTTAATAGTACTAGAAGGTATCTTATATACTCTTAATATATTACGATAGATTTTAGTTAGCGCGTACGGAGTGCGCGCAGCTAGTTACGTCGTACGAAAGCGAGGACGACGTTACTACCCGTATACGTTAAAAAAATTCTAGCTAATATTATAAACTTTATACCTTTACGTAGCGATAACGAATATTTAGAACTTTATACGCATTTTACTAGTAAATTCGCAAGATCGAGTTGTATATACGTAAAGTTGCGTAAGAAAATTATTCGATAGTATATACCTAATATAGGTATATAAAGTACACTACGTAAAATCGCAACGCTAAACCTAAAAGCGTATATTATATAACTTCTACTTCGAGAGTATATAGAATAGGACGAGTATAACTTCGTATATAAACGATTTAAGTCGCTACTTATCCTAAGTAGCTACCTTACGATTAACGAGAGTATAATTAAGTTCTATAACCGAAAGCTTAATAAGTATAAGCTATTATATAAGCTAGCCGAAGAGAGGTTCGTTTATTATATTCTAGTAAGTTATAACGGTCTAGTATATAATTTCGTAATTACTTTATCTTAAAACGAGTTAAAGAAAGTACTAAAGAAAATTACTATTAAGATACTTATAAGATTAGTATATAAGCGAAAACGAGGTATTATAGGTAGTATAGTAATAATAATTAACCTACTACCTATTAAATTATTAGTATATATCCTCTATTAGCGTATAACCGCGAGATATTAAAGTTAGTAGTTTATTTACTTTATAAATAACCTCTTCGTTAATATAGTACTAGTTAAAGTACTACTAACTATTAATATTAGAATTTATAATACTACTCGTAAGAATATATTTAGAATTCTACTAATCTTACTAGTAATTTAGTATAGATTTTCTAAGTTACTACTTAATAATATTAGTACTACTTATATTATAAAGAATATAATTAGCGTAACTACTTAAAAAGATTAAGATAAGAAGAACTTTATTACTCTTATATCGATAGCTTATTTATTAACTATACGATAACTTATTATTTAACGTATAAAGTACCTCTATATAATAAGAGCTACTTTAAGCGAGTTTAATCTTATCTAGAGGCTATACCTAGCTTATATAGTAAACTATACTAAGTATATAAGCCTAATAAATTAAAATAATTATCTTAAGTAAAAAGTAGTCGTTAGGCGAATCTTTTAAAAGAAGTAAATAAAGAAATTCGCTAAATACCTTATCGATATATACTATATAAATACCTATCTTATTTAGAGAAGAACTATATAGAACTCGTAACGAGATTATCGTAAGAGATAATACTTCCTTAAATAATTAATCGAAGGGCTACTTTAGGTTTATAAGAAAGCCTATAAACCTATTTAACGAGAGGAGCGAACGTTTTATACTTAGAGTAGCTACTAACTAGAAGAATATATTAGGTAATAGCCTTTATAAGAAGTACGTAATAACGTATACTAATCTTAAAGTAACTAGATAAGAGACTACTATAAATTATATAAGAAGACGTTATATATTTAAAAAAGTTACTAAGTAGCGTACTACGAGGCTAATAGGCTACCTATAAGGCTAAAGGAGGCGAGGTAGAGAGAAAAGAGTACTAGAGGGACGATAAGTAACTTTAGTATATAACTTAATACTACGAGTTATTTATATTAATCTATAAATAGTAATAGTTATCGACGTATACGAGAAGTCCTCTCTTAAGTAGTAGTATCTTATAATCTTATAGTATATAGGTTACTTAGGTAAGTATACAGTAGTAGGGGCCTGCCGAAGTAGAGCCGAGAAATTGCAACATTTTGTACGCGGGGAGGATTTCACGCCATGGCGATCGAGAATCAGCATTCTACCGGACGACTCCACACAATCGACGTCGCTATCTTTTCTCAAGCAAACACTACTCGTATAACGTTGCGCCAGGAAGCTCAAATGGCAACCTTGTTCGAGGCGAGTCTTGCCCTCCAGACATTCGAACCGATCTACTCTCTCTATATGTAGCGGCTCAGCACGTCATAGCATCGCAAATATGCTGCTCATACTAGAGATACGAGATGACGTCTCCTATACTGCCCGCGCTACTTGTACGTACACTCCGGGCAGAAACTCAACGCGGCCGCTTCACCTACCATGTTAGCTATTAAGGAGGCGGTCATCTTTGAGTTTCCGCCCGCAGATTCTCAAGTTCAGGAGCAACACTCGGCTCGAAACCGTCTTGTTGCACCTGTTTCTCCTCCGATGTCCGTCAGTTATTACTTCAGATCGCTCCCTCTTCCGCTGTCCTACACGTGGAGCTCATGGCAGTTCGCAGTAGGCCTGGCGGCTGGTGACAAAGACAATATGCCTTTGATGCTTGCAGCTGCGAAAATGAAATGGCCCTTGGCAGGTTGCCATGTCAGTCCTTCGCGGATTGGTAGTCTTGATCAGATGCAGCACTACTTGATTCGGCGCTCAGCAGTTTCGGATGATGTTGTTCGTGCTCCTGAAGACTTTTCCTGCCTTGATCTTGGCGCAACGATGTTCAAGCTCGTATCCCAGTTTCAGCAACCGCTCAGTTGGGCAGGATAACGAAAAGCGCCTGGCACTACCAGCAGCTAGACGGACCGACCTTCTGGTCGAGCAACAGGTCAAGACTACTCAATGCATTTCATTGCGTTGCTTCAATGGTCCATGCCTTGAAGCTCTGAGCTCGGGTTGTGTACTAGCGACTTCTACTTCACAAAGGCCCGCTAACAATGGCTTGTTAGGTTAACGGTAAGTCGTTGACAAGTGGTAGTCGTTCATCGTAACCTCGGCCGATACGCCCGCCATGTTGAAGCTCGAGCATTATGACCGGAAAGTTCTACGACAGGGTGATTCAACACTAATGCCAAACCCTGATCCAGAGGACATTCCGCATCCAAGGGTAATGAACACCGAAGAGGTCAAGGCTTTAGCGCTACCTATCGACCTCAATCCAGATTAAGCCCGAAAAAGGACTCTGCGGGAGGGCGGTGGTACAATGGGAAAGGCACGAGTGAACCCGTCATTGGCAAAGCCGTCGGGAGAACCAGAACAGATGCCGCCAGAGCGACAGCACAAGACAAGCACCGTCATGCAAGCGCAACAGACTCGACAGGCAAAGGCACAACTACCGCCTCTCTGTTTCCACTCCGACTCGCTAATGATTAGCAACAAAATGCGATCCACACCACGCTAACAATCCGCTACAAAGACGACGCAGGCAATACATACTACGACTCGCACTACACCATGCTCATCGCCTAGCGTGCACCACATCGCTGCATCATCCCACTGTCCAGCACCGTCCACTGCCCGCGGTCTTTCGCGCCGGTTCCCGCCCACCCTCGCCATCAACTAGAACCTCGCGGCATGCGCGTATGACCCAGATGCTACATCACCCGACAAGCCCGCTTCTAGACTTATCTTCCCGACCACCACGTACCTATCAAATCCCCCAACACCTCCATACAACGGGTAACCAGATCCGCTGCCGGGCGAGAACCAGGCGCAGCAGCGTTCCCAAAAGACACGGCCCACGGAGCCCAACGTATAGGACAATGCAGTGCAACCCTGTTGTCCAGGCGCGGGCCCCGAATTCCACTTCCTCTAGCACCAATGGCAGAACCGAGGCCAGTGCACGATCGTGGTATAGTACGGGACAAGGACGCTCTCCCATAACGCGTCGTGTCCATCACTTCTACACCGCAGTTGAATAGCGCATCGGAAACGAGTACTGACGAAGACCACCTAACCCAGTAGTGTATCAACAGCCTCCGGTCCGGCGGTCGTTGTGTCGAGACTACACTTAAGGCCGACCCCCGCGAAACGACGACGTGCATCGCACGTGAACCCTCTACGTACAACGCCAAAGGTGAATCGTTCGGCGAAGATTGGCCAGACAATTCACAAGCAATTTAATCGCGAACAAGCGAACAAGGCGGTGAGCCCCCCTAAGTAGAGGTACGGGTAGGTAGATTTGAACGCGAAACGATGCATACTGCTGTAGATATCGTATCAGATGCTCGTGAGATGCGCCGCTGTCCAATGTGTTCGCTTCATGCTGATCTGGGACACGGAACTGGGCCACGAGCAGTTGCCAGTCCAACCCGACTGAAAGAACAGGTTCCCTGCAGACCCCTGTTGATATTCCATGTGTACGTCCGTTGAGCCCTAAGCCTTCGGCTTCGTCCGCGGTGTTTGTCTATCCAATGCTGTCTCGATGATAACCAGCCTTTATCCTTGCCGAAATTTGTTCTAATGTGCTACCAAACGTTCCCAGATGTCTCCCCCACCCATCGCTCAAAGTGCTGGCGAAAATGTAAAGTTCAGAACAGATGTCGAAAAGCAAGGCTGAATACCTTGCGCAAAATGTCGCCGAAACATAAAGGTTGAAGGTTGGTACAGGGTATTAAAGTGGGAGAATGAACTGGATGCTCGAGAGGGTCTGTCCACTATGACGATGAGCGGGTGGTGCCTATGGCGGATCGAGGCGCGGGTAATGCTAAAAGCCGTTTGGGAATCGTGGAGCATCCTTTACGCCTGTTGCTCTTACGGGCTATAGTGGGCGGCATGGATTTTGCGCTGACGGTGAGCTGGAAGGGGGCACGAAGCGGTAGCTATCATTGTTCCTGATATGTTGCTCAAAGATCGTATCATCGGCGCAGTCTTATTTGTCCCCGAAAACTTGGCCAAGAGAGAGATAAGCCAGCTGGGTTAATTGTCCCTTTCAACCAGTGAACCTGAATCGAGTCGCCTCCAGTCTGCCCAGTCCTTCTCTAGGCGTGACATTCCTCCTTCTGTAGCTATTTGTAAAGTCTTGCAAGATCGCTCTTACCTTACGAACCTCGTTATTTCTGATCTTCTCGTTGATGCCTTTCATGAGCTTGTTAGCTTCTTCTGGCTTCAGACTGCCTTGGGGCAGAAGTTGTAGCGTGGCTGCAACCCATTGTGCAGCCGCTGGTGGCACCAGGCTAAATATCGTGAGCAGGATTGCTGATGCGTCGCCATAACAATCTTCGGGGAACGTGTACATAAGGCCCGTCATGGTTTGCTGAACAATTTGTTGACCGAGCTTTTGTAAGGTCTCCTTGACTGCATTCTGGATCTCCACCGGCGTCTTGGCACGTGGGCCATCTCCAGCAGTGAATTCAGAAACAGGCGGATGTTCAAATCCGAAGTCAAGGTAGTCCCGAAGAAACTGCAGAGTCGCCAGGAGAGGGTCGACAAGAGGCAGAGTCAACGACGTCAGGGCTGCTTGCACCATAGGTTGAGCGAGTGGTGAGGTGATAGTCTTTACAGGATAGAACCGGACTGCATCGGTTGCCAGTCGGAAAAAGTCCTCGATGACATCCGGAGCCTCATTCGGGTCGAGCTCGGTCAAAATTCGCAGAAAGACTGTGACCTGCTGAGTAAAGAATCGGAAGACGTTATCACTCGTATCTTGGTCCACGAATTCGGCTCCATAAGAGTACTCTCGGATCACCGCATCTGTGGCCCAAAGGAAGCAACCTTGTCTCGAAGCCTGGAAGCCTTCCGCGATACTGTTGGCGAGCTCTCCCAACAAAGGCGCAGTGGCCGTGCGGTACGATATTATCATGTACCTCCAACATCTGCACACTCGCTCCAAGATTGGCACAGAATTGGTGAAATGCTTCGCAATGCCAGATAGAGCTGGTAGAATTTCTTTGCAATACGTGACAGCAGGGTTCACCTCGTTTGGTGAAACATAGGGCTGAATGTTCTTGATAAAGGTGACGATCAGACCTAGATAGTCAGCAACCACGTTCTCGGATTTTTCGTCCTTGGCTTGCTGTGCCAGCGAGACGATCCGTTGCATCACCGGATCGCAGAACATTTTCATCGTCTCGTAGATCTTATCCAGTGGCTGAACCGACACGACCGCAGCCACACCTTCGGTGACCTCTTCCTGGCTGGTTGGCTTGAGTTTGTCGATGATGCTTTCGTAGAATTGGTGCAGAACAGGAATTTGTCCTCCAAGCAATTTCCGGCAGTCGACACCAAGATACTGGAAGGCCAACGCGGCAGCCTGGACGACTTCTGGCGAAGGGTGACTGAAGCCAGAAATTACGTAGTTGAGCTGAGCTTCGAGCGTCTCTGAGTGCTCGGAAGTCCATTCTGTGTACCGGCCTAAAGCCATGATTGCCTGAAACTTGAGCTTCTCATGATCTGGGACTTGTGTCAGTAGCGGTATCACCTCACCAAGGACCGAGGTGTCCTCTGGGTTGACCATTCTGCCCATTGCTCGCAGGGCAAAGATGGGGGCCTCGAGTTCTTGCCAGTGTGGTACGGAGGTGCCAGAAGCTTGTCCGGCATATGTTTGTGCCCATGCCTTGATCTTCTCGTAGGTTTTGGTCAGGCAGTCTGTTGGAGTCAGGACCTCACAACAATCTTTGAGGACATCGCCCATTGCGTGACGGAACTCGCGGAATTTGTCCTCCATCTCTCGATCGCCGTCAAAGAGGTCTTTCTCGTTTCCATTTTCTGGCGTTGGGAACTGTAGGTGGCTGATCATAACATTGACCAGGTTTGAATAGAGATCTGCCAGAGCAGCTCTTGCAGGCATGTACTTCTCCAAGGTCAGGTACTGCTTCAAATCGTACCAGAAGATGAAGGTAATAGAGATGGCTTCTCGATCTCGGTCGTAAGCACAGCATTCGAGTATGGCATCGACCAGGGTGCGGAAGGTGTTCGGATCCCTTGCAATGAGTACGACCCAGGCCTCACCGGCCTCGGCGAAAAGTCTTGTCATACCCTTCAGCAGATCGGCATCTTCCACACCGGCGGCCTCAGCAATCTTCGGTCTGAGACGGAGGAGCCTCGGGTATAGTTCTTGTATGACTGTCTTGTTCTCATCGACGTCCCTTGTATCTTTGAATATGGTGCACAGACAGTCGATGGCTGAATCAAAAGACGCTTCGTCGCTGATGGCGTTAAATATCTGGTCCAATAGAGGCGAATTAACGATGTCGACAGCTGGAATTTCTCGCAGCCAAGATGCAATGCAATCGTAGAGGCGTGGATTCTTCGCATTATCACCTGATCTCTATTAGCATTCATTTCCCACCAAAGGCATGTTGCTTACTCGAAGCCTGCGAATATTGGACAAGAAGGGTCAAGACCTGCTTCGAATTATCTTCCAAGAGCTCTTTCGTCCTATCGGCGAGTTGATCTTCCTAGATTGAGGGCGCATATTAGACACTGACACTGATTGTTGGCCGAGGCGAAGAAGTTGCAAAGCTGGAGATGGGAGGCTGGCTAGTCGGACGTACTGTGAGGTTGATCTTGCGACCTTCTGTAACTTCTTCGGGGAGAATGCGCAGGAAGTCGAGCAAGCAGTCCAAGCCCTGGGGTGAGTCCCCCACGGTCGAGCCAACCATGGCTATGACATTCTTCCATGCTGTCATTTGAATGGCCAGACTTGCTATACATATACACAGCTGGGTCCTAATAGGTCGTGGGCCAGCAACATAGAGTTGTAAAAGAGAGAGCAGAGAGTCCCGCAACGCCTCGTGCGCATTATCTGGGAGCTGATGCAAATCATATGTGATCTGGGGACGGTTAGCATGCCCGGCTTGGTGCTTGACCGCCATTTACGGACCTTTCCCTTCAACGTAGTTGCTGCGAAAAGACGTGCTTCGGGCGAGGTAGAAGAGTCTTGGAGCATAGTATGAGTCGTGTTCCATGCTTCTGATGACTTTTGAAACTTCTCGAGGAAGTCGTGAGCTCCGGCCTTGTTCTTTCCCGCCGCATGACTTTGCATGGTAGAGAGAGCCGACAGGATTGGGGCAAGAGCGCCCTGACTCGAGTTGTTGGTAGCCATTGTGCCTAGCGAGGGTCGAATGGTAGAATGGGCGAATGGAGGGGGCGAGGCAGACTGGCTCTCTGGCCTTGAGCAGTGCTACACAAGCGCTCTCATGTAGGGATGTGGGGTATCCCAGTTCGGATGAATAATAAGTCGGAGCGTGTATACAGTCAATGCTTGCTGTGAAGTGGTCTTTGCGAGTGTCAAGCCAAATACGACCGAAAGCAAGATGATGCAGGTGCAGCCCGAATGAGGCAGCAATCGCAGGTGCGGTGCAGGTGCAGGTGGACCCTGACGACGGTGCCCTCTCCACTTTCGTGCAGCGCGACTTTTTGACCTGCAAGCCTACAAGTCGCACCTTCCCATTTGCTCTGTTCACTACAAGTCGCATCCCTATACTCACGTCGTCCGATAGCCAAACTCAGCCTGCTCTGGTGCCGTACTCCAAAGCTTCATCGATTTCGCAAATATGACAGGCCGTGGAGGAGGTGGTCGCAAGACATTGCTTGCTCCCATTCATTTCATCTTCAATCTACTACAGAAGCGCCTGACAGTCTCCGTATGGCTATATGAAAACACCAATACCCGCATTGAGGGCAAGATCAGAGTAAGCTAGCACACGAATTCTGCTTTTTGAGCCTGCGACTGACACGTTCTAGGGATTCGATGAATTCATGAACCTGGTTATTGATGATGCAGTCGAAGTCCAGCTACCCACGAAAGATCGATCAGAGAGCAGACGGCAGCTGGGGCAGATCCTACTTAAGGGTGACAATGTGTCTTTGATCCAGTCGCTTGACTAGGAGAAGACCCTGGAACATAGCGGCAGCGAAGACCAAAAACGCTCACGAGACACTCCGTCCAATCAGTCGGGGATCACCAGCCGGTCTATTTTCCAGTCGTCGTCCGACGCAGGAACCTGCTCTGTCGGCGGGAGAAGTTGCTCGCGAAGAGCCAAAGCAACTTGAGCACTGTCAGCACATACTGTTGATTCTGGCTGGCGAATGTGGACCTACTAAGCACTGGGAATCTCGGTGGCGCCTCACCCCTGCCGACGTATTCGCGTATGCGGGACAAATACCGATCGTAAAAGCCTTTACCATGACCCAAGCGGTTGTTTGCGCTGTCAAAGGCCATACCTGGCATAAAGATGAGGTCGAGCTCGACGGATGGATGACCACGATGGCCGGCGTCTGAGATTCCCCTTCCACCAAGAGCATTCTCACGCTCCTCGATGCCTTCAGCTGATAATGAAGGAATGCCCCAAGCATCGGGCTTCAAGCTCTGCTGATCAGATTCATCTTTTAGCCTCAACATATCCATGATCTTTGACTTTCCAGAGTTGATCTCTGGATGAATATACGGGATGAAGACCTTCTTGCCTTGCCTGAGAGCGTCTATCACGATGGCCGAGGTAGAAACTTCTCGCCCCGGCATTGAGAGGAAGACGCTGATTGCAGAGGCTTTCTGATACTCTGGTAGCTGCAGCACTTTCTGTGTCACGGCATCCGCTGCAGCCAGTTAGCAAAATGTTTGTGCGAATCGCAGAGTTAGTCCACATTGTTCTTTGACATTTTGCTCATCGATCTTGCCCAGTGTTTCCTTGATGCTTTTGCGTAACTGTTTCTTCTCTTCCTTAAGGGATTGCGACATTCTTGTCAGGCTGGTTATAAACGTGCGGCAGCCTCTCATGGCCAAGATTACATGACCGACGAGGTTGAAGTCCTCAGCAATGGCTTCGTGTCCACTTGAACGCTTTTTGCAGTACGACGCCCATCTAAATTTGTGACGTGGTTCCGGCACGGGAAGCTGTAGCGGGTCCCCAAGATCGACACCTCGTGCCAGTGGGCGAGGCTCCTAAGGCATGCTTATTTAAACTTTAGGGCTCCTGAAGTGTAGAAGTTCCAGGGGTTCAAGTTAAGCGCTAGCCACCCGCGTACCTGCGCCAAAAGGCAATTGCTGGTTTGTTCTCCTGCCTTGACATGTCACCCTTGGATCGTACTACACGGCGCATCTACCTCACCTCCGTCACTCTTTGCGGCAAATAACAAACAACATGTTAAGCATCGCTTCAGCAATCGCAGCCTTTGGCCTGCTGCTGCCCACAATCGTCCAAGCACAAGGATCGCTCGTGGGAACATGGACGAGCAAGTCGCGAAAAGTGCTGACAGGCCCGGTAAGACAAGGTCAAAAGTCAAACGCCATACCAGACACTGACATCCTTCCAGGGCTTCTATAATCCTGTCGAAGACCGCCTAATCGAACCCGACCTTACAGGCATCTCCTACTCCTTCACCGCTGACGGCTACTACGAAGAGGCCTACTACCGTGCTGTCTCGAATCCGGCCAACCCAAGCTGTGTTCAGGGTGTGATGCAATGGCAGCACGGAACATATACTCTCCCATCGAACGGTAGCATCGTCCTGCAACCAATAGCCGTTGATGGCCGCTCGTTGACCTCGACCCCTTGCCGATACGACAACAGCGTCTACGAGCGCTACTACCAGCCTGAATTAATTAAAGAGTATACTCTCGAGACCGATAAGTTCCATAATGTACCAAGACTCAACCTGTTCCAGTTTGATGGATCACCACAACAGCCGCTGTATCTTGCCTATAACCCACCACAGATGCTCCCCACACAGACGCTGAATCCAACAGCCATACCGAGTGCGACAGGGAAAGCGAAAAGAGATGCACAAGTGCTGCTGCAGAGCAGTGAGCCATTGAATATAAATGCAATTATCCGTCCCAAGGAGTCATTTAATGCGGACAAGATCTGGTGGGTTGGCATTGGACTAGTCGCAGCAGGAGGCGCCATGATCATGTATCCCTCGTCGAAGTGACTGCAGGCCAGTACTAGCATCTGATATGTGGTCGATCTGAAAGAACCGGTGGAAATTAATCGCCGTGCACATAGTCATGGTGTGCATTAGGAGCTGGGCTTTCACCACGTTGTATGACTGATACGCGCCAGACATACTTAGCAGTTTAGAAATATCTTCTGGCGTCACGAGCTTATTACCGAGACACTAGTTTGGACACGGTACATCGACAACAAGGACGAACCAACGGCGGCCGTTGTCATTGAAGATGACAAGCGACTTTGCCTGATTTCTTCGCAAAGCCAACCCCTGCTGCGGTTTCTGTATACTCTCGACCAAACTGCCGCCTGGCAAGACAAGGCAGCCGGCCGTGCAGAAAGGCGAAATGACTTGGTCTCTCCTTCGCCAATCCGTGAACGCACCCGCAGCCAGCTTTGTTGCAAAAGACAGTTGAGCAGGCCCTGCAGTATCGTTCCCATGGACATTTCACGCACTGAGCAGCTCAAGCCATCGAGCTGTATTACGTTGCATGGCATGAGTAGGCCGGAACTCCTTCGAGTCATTTCGTCTTACGCCTCTCGGATGTGCCTCGGCGATGGAGCCCCCCCTTTCTACCACACCAGGCAGTACCATGGAAAATATGCCTTGGAGAGGGACCGTGAATACACAGGCACCTGAGCGCTACTGGACGCTTTTTCGGTGCAGTCTTGTACCGCATTCCCACTACCAGTGTGAGGCAGTCCAGGTTCGGGTTTCCATGGCATTCCTGATCGAGGAAGTTGTGGAAGCACTAGTATGTGCATGGGAACTCCACTGTGCAAAGCGGTAGATGCAGGAAACGAGTGTCAGGGAGACGGTCAGAAGACGAGCAATGTAGCTACAAGGTACAGGTAATAGCATGGAACTATGAAATGCGAAATGCCACATACACACCGAAGCTCTCCCAAAAGGGTTCCGCGATCACCATGCCTGATTGCTTGCGTTCCAAGATTGAACTCTTCTCAATTGACCTGGAATGTCGCTTAGAGGTGGCCATGCCGGGAACCCAGCACTGTGTAGGTGATCATGCAAAGAAGTTTACACTTGGCAAAAGGTGAGTGACCCGGATCAGGTCACATTCTGTGTTTTCTGCCGTATAACCTCTCTCATGCACGACACAACTCAACAGACTCCCAAACAGGCTCCGCCCACTGCAGCTCAGCCCAGCTCCGCTCACACTATCCTAGGCCCATACCCATTCTGCGGGTGTTTCGATTCGTCGCTACAAGCAAAGAAATACAATCAGCACTGCACCGTATCCAACTCAACGTCACTACACACCACCCCACCCAAAGACAGCGTGAGGGCTGGGGGATGCGATGCGTCAAGAGGAACAGGAGATGGGAGGGGAGATGGAGATTAGACTGCACTGCACTGTACTCACAACTGGTATTCTTTGCTTGTCATGGTCTTCCGGCCGTCGACGGGACGGATGTGCAGGTTGGTGAGGTCGACGTTGCGGAAGGTTCGGACCTGTGGTGGGGGAGGGATCGTTAGTGTTTGTGTTTTGATTTTCTGTTTGAGAGGGTGGGAGTGGGGTTGATGGGTGAGTGAACGGGGGATGGGATAATGTGAGATGAGATAAGTGGGTTGGCGGGTGTGGTGGGACGCTTGTGATCTACATGGGATGTAGAGGGGGGAGGTCGTGGGATACATGGATGGTGATTGGGCTGTGCTGGTCTGATGATCTCAGTATGCAGAAGAGCTGATTGTGCTTGCTCTCGGTACTTGATGGTACGACACAGGCTTGTGGCATGCAGTGGAGTGTACATGATGCCCAGCCTGTGAGTCAGGAGCATACGACGGCAAGCAAAAAAGCATGCATACCAGGGGTCTAGTGGATTGGTCAACTCACATTCATCGCTCTGTTGTTCGCAAAAAACGTCGGATCATTGCTCTTCCCGCCAATGCTCGTCCCACAAACAGGACAGAAAGTATGCGCGATTCTGCTGGGTCCGAAGCTGTACGGCGTCATTGAGTCCTTTCCGGAGTGCCATTCGATCTGTGATTCGAGGGGATAAACCATGAGTTGGCCGTTGATGTGGCAGATGCTGCAGGTGCACTGGGTGACGGGCATCTCGTCGAGGGGTGGGCTGAGTTTGACGGTGTAGCGGACGTTGCCGCAGTGGCAGCCGCCCTCGTAGTATTGAGAGCGGGGGATAGCTTTCCCCGTCGTTGGAGAGATGGGTGTTTCAGAGGACATGATCGTGGTAGCTGAGGCGGCTGGCTCTGGGGTCCTTCTGGATGTCCAATTGATATGTGGCTGCCGGATCTGTATTGGTACTTATATCTGATTGTCGGAAGACAAGGTGGCTTTGCAGAATGTTGTATCCTCCAATCGAGGTAGGTATGGTGGGACACGAAACACAATCTTCCTCCTTGTGCGGATGTTTGAGTCAGCAAAGCAAGCGGCCTGCTGCTCGTACTCGGACTACTTCTAATTCGTCCGGCTCCGAGGTCGGCGAATCGGTCTTCTCTGTCCCTATCTTGGAGTAAATCGTGCTGTATCCCAGCAGGTCCAGAAGGCAGAGCGATGCAAGTCCTGACCTTGAATCAAATGGTATTTGGCCTTGGCTGTGGCTTTACTTTGGGTCCCGTCAGCAGTACAACTCGATGTTACCTTCGACCTGTCGAATGAGGTTGAGGGGCTAGTCGACGCTAGTGCTTGCCATATCGAGTGCCAGTGGTTAGCGAATTGCGGGGTACCAGAGACATCTTCATTTGATCCGATCTGGTGGACATATTTTAGTCCCGGGACGGAGAGCGCGGCGCACCATGAAGAATGGCTGGAATCATGATCACTCCAGTCTTGCTGACTCGTGCGTTTACCTCACATCCAAGGTGTCGTTTGTTTAATGGTGTGACACTGCTGTGATGCATGCAACGCACGACATGTTTAGACCCTGATTGAGCTTAGTACATATTGTGATGATATACCGTATTGTGTAAAGCAGCGAGAAGGAGCTAGCGGTATGGTGCGCCTCTAAGCGCTGCTGCATCATCGAAGAACAGACGATTGGAGCTTCCTGGATATCAACACCGAGTTTTGGATCACAGCTGTGATCTCTTGCCGGTTAGGTTTAGTTTCGCATCGACCAAATTCGACACTGTCGTGACTCTTCAAGTACTCCAGCTTACTACTACCGAAGAGTATACATGGATGCTGGTAACGCCTTGAAGAATGGGATCTATTGGACTCCGATTCACAATGCTTCGCTTGAGGTTACCCATGCTATTTATAGGGTTGCTGTTTTCGTCGCGAGCCTGTGGTCGAAGTATTCACATTGTCGAACCTCAGTCTGAAGGATTCCCCGGCGGCCTGAGTTTCCCACATTCGTACTACTATTTCAAAAGAAGCAGTCATGTCAGGTCATCACGATATTCACGTCATCCTGACCAGTGCCAGCTCGCGTCCATGCAAGGTGGTATGCTCATAGGTTGATTTAGGCATGTTTCGAAGTCTGCGGGCAGAGAATCGTGGGAAGTGCGGCTCGTTATTGAACGTGCAGCAACAACACCCATGGATGCACATGAGCTCAGTGTGCAAAATGCCCTGGTGTGAGATCGAGGACAATGTGGGGGTTCGGCCGGGCCCTTCCGGCTCCTTGTGAAGTCGCAATGTACTGGTATCAAGTTCCTTTACGCACCATGCAGATGCCATCCTGCCACAGCAGCACATCATCGCTTCGGCTCGCTTCACATAGGCGGAACGACCGGGCCTCAAGTCATCGGCTTAAGGATCGTAGAATTTTCGATGGTACATAGGAGTAAGCGATTATAAGAACACGAGTCAACGATCAGAGATACCTTTCCGCTTGCAAACCCGATGCTATGGTACCAAGGCACTGCCGCCCACACCTTGGTTGCTGAGATGTGCTGTTTGGAAATACCCCACCGTTACAAGCCCGGTCGCTCAAGCCCTGCCTGAGCTGATCACCGTCTCCACCAAAAGCAGCGCCAATCTCATCAAAGAAACACCTGTGCCCGGTGTCTTAGCAGTGCTTTAGCCTGAACTTTCCCGCTTAGAAGCGCACTGCGAACCTTGATTTCACTTTGGTCGCTGGCTCCCCCTCCGGATTGACATGTTCGTCCCACACCTGCCTCACTTTCGCAGCCGCGACGCGTCATTATCCATGCTTAATGATCGAGTTCGATCCCGCCCGTAGCCTGTCGCAACGAGGCGACTCCGAAGTACGAATATTGGAAGCACGCAACGGTCCGCAGTGTTTGTGCCGGGATTGCAGATTTTGGCCAGCGCAGAAGAACAATTACAGCACGAGGTCATCTGCCACTCACGGTTCTAACAGCGACTAAAGCCATTACCGGCCATCCCAGTACGCAATTCTATAAGAACAGCCCTCGTTATACGCAGGAACGAGGTCGCTAGTGCCCTGCTCAAGGCACGCCGCTTGGTTACATAGGCTACCATCGAGTCCAGAATCTCACTTCCACTGCACTACCAGTTGTCGCGTGCGGTCTTCCCTGACATTCATTTTTCAGGCGGTGCTGCAACACATCGATACCCAAAGAACCTTTGCGCTGGGACGGTGAAGCCTTGTGATCAGGAGGGCACGAAAAGAGCCGTCTTGGTGGGAGGAACACCGTGCTTGATTGAATAGAATAGATCACGACTGTGTTGTGTATGCATGAATGAGACAAACGGACGTCGACCATCTAGCCCTTGCATAGGAGCATGAGGTGTTTGCACAGATACTTTCCTGGACATGGCCGCGCCTGCGCTGACGGGCCAAGGTCAGCAGCCTGGCATGGCTACGGATAGTCCCAATCGCTCCCGGCAGAGGTCACCTGAATCTCCTGAAGTTGCGAGAGATGAGCCACCAAAGAAACGCAGACGAACCGTAAAACCCAACGCGGATAAGAAGTTCGAGTGCAGGCACGAGGGTTGTGGAAAGAGCTATTCTCGCGCTGAACATCTCTATCGACACCAGCTAAACCATACGCCCAAGAATATCTACCATTGTGATTTTCCCGATTGCAATCGCTACTTTGTCAGACAAGACCTTTGTGTCCGACATCGAGAACGCCACACCACTGCCGGTTCCCAGCTGCAGAAGAGAGATTCGTTCGCTCAAGTCTCACAAAACCCCACCAAGCAACCTGCCAGTATCACTCCTTCTGGTCCATTAGAGAACGGTTATGGATCTAATTCTTCAGACACGTTGCCGTCAAATGGCAGCACAGTCAAATTGGCCCAGGGCCAGTACGCTCCCATCGATCGTCCGAGGGAACGTCGTCCCAGCGACCCTCTAAAACATGACCCGAATTTCGGCTCGACAAACATGTCGCCGCCGAACAATGTCGTCGACCCCCGTTTTCTACCTCCAACGCCACGAGCAGGTACGAGTAGGAGGGCCTTCCCATACGGTCGGAGCAGTAGCTTTGGAGACGACATTCTCAGTTCGGAACTGCCACCGAAGGCTGGCGCGTACCATCAACGAAGAAGGAGCATCAATTACAGTTCTGCTATACAACCAAACAACACTACCACATCCCAGTCAATGCCGCAATCACCAAGCACGACATATTCAAATTCTTCGGTCTCCACTCACCCTCCACCACCATTCAGATCAGACTCCGACACGTTCGTGAGCAATACCCACAGAGATAACAGTTACCTCACTGGCCCCAGTATGCTTCCTATCACCTATTCAACGAACATACATTCCCCAAACGGCTATCGGTCATCACAGGATGCCTTCACTGCAGCTGTCTCTCAAGGTCTGACTTCGTCTAACACTGATCCATACCTATATTCGAACATCAACAATGGCCATGCACCTATGGATATCAGTGCCACGTACGGATATCCCTTACTAGGAGCCGAAGACTACGGCCGGTCGCCTTTCGTTCTAAATGATGAATTCGCTGCCTGGCTCTTCAACCCAAATGTGGCAGACCAACCAAACTTGTCGCCCGATTACCTTGCTAGTACATACATGGACAACCCGGTCTCGCAGATGCAAGACCCAATCCTGAGCCAAGTCACAAACTCGAGTATGCCGCAACACGCCCAAGTCTCGATGAACCCAATGAATATGAACAACATCCTCGATTCTTCACAGCCTAGCAATTACGTCATGTCTGAACATAAAAGGCAAGAGCTGCTCGACCTGATGCAAACACAATTCGTCGAACGCACGCATGATGCTGTCAAGAAGAGGAAGGACATGGTTTTCGAAGGGGATGTTGATGCCGATGGCCATGTTCTGAGTTTAAGAATGATGCATACTTACATCGGGTCTTATTGGTACCACCAACATGCTCAGCTACCAATCCTGCACAAGCCGACGTTCTCGGCTGACATGACCCCAACGTTACTGCTCTTAGCGGTGGTCGCTATCGGCGCTGCTACACTTGACAAAGCTTATGGGACCTCTTTGACAGACTCTGCTGCTGAGTTTGCAAATTTCGTGGTATGGCACCTACGGTGGGAGATCATCCGAGATGTTGACTACCGACCTCCTGCCAAACTCTGGGTGTTCCAGACACTGCTCTTGATCGAGGTATATGAGAAGATGTACTCAACCAGGACCTTGCATGAAAGAGCACATATCCACCATGACTCCACTTTGACACTCATGCGACGTGGTAGCTCTCTGGTCGGGAGATTGGCCTCTGAGTCTCCAGGAAGCCTCACGGAAGAACGAAGCGGGCAGGCGGCTACGCATGGGCCAACCGGTGGCCTTGGTGGCTCGGACGATGCATGGCTGAGATGGATCACAACGGAGGCCACAAGACGAGCGGCATTTGGTGCATTCGTGCTCGACTCTATCCACTCTACCATGTTCGGACACGCCGCAAAAATGGTAGCACACGAGATGCGGTTGCCGCTGCCTTGCGATGAAGCCCTCTGGTCAGCCGCGTCTCCAGCAGAAGTCGGCCGCGTGCAGGCCTCTCTGCGTACTAACGGAGTCAAACCGATTATGTTCCTGGAAGGTCTCAAGCGCACTCTCAATGGCCAAACTGTCCGCACGAACTCGTTTGGACGCACAATCATCATGGCCGGTCTTCTCTCGGTCTCTTGGCACATGACACAGCGTGACCTGCAAATAGCATCTATTGGCCCACGCGCCGCGAACTCGATCGGTGGTCCCGACAAATGGAGAGGCACACTTCTTCGGGCCTTTGACAACTGGAAGCGCGATTTTGACGAAGCACTGGCCGAGACAGCGGCGAGCGCTCCTTTGTCGCCACCACGCTTGAACAACGGGCCAAAAAGCCAGATTGGTTCGCTGCTCCGCCCAGTCGACGACGAAAACATCTTCGAGTCCCGTACCGTCCTCCATCACCTCGCTCACATCGCCGCTCATGTCGACATAGTCGACTGCCAGGTCTTTGCTGGTGCGAATCGTCTCCTGAGCCGCATCGTTACACCTCGAGACTACAGCCTCATCCGCGACAAAATCGAGAAGTGGGCGAAACGAGCCTCAGCACGTGACTCTGCATTCTATGCACTCAAGTTCATCACCACTGTGCTCATACCGCCTGGCGTCAACGCTTCCAGTGACAGCATTGACAGTCGGATCTATGGCCACGCTTCGCCGATCCTGCCGCAAGCATACGATAGTGACAGATATATTGCGAGAGACGATTTTCTACTCAATCGGCCTTGGGTCCTCTACATTTCCGCACTGGTAGTCTGGTGTTACGGCTTTGCACTGGAAGGACCGATTGACCCGCCACCACGGGACGAGGATTTCGCTACATACGAGCAGAGAGAGAAAGACATGCGCAGTTACCTCGACAGAGTGGCCGGCGTGCGAGCGCCTGACGATCTAGAACGCGTGACAGGGAAGAACAGATGTCTAGGCTTACTGCTGATTCTCAAGGAGTCTTTCGCAAGCACCCGCTGGGAGTTGACACACGAAGCATCAGGCTTGCTGGGTAATGCTGCAATGAAGCTCAAGGGGATTGGGGAAGCCGAAGAGACTATTAGACAGGGAACGAGGTTTCCTCCGACTAAATTTCAGGAGGTAAACGGAGACGGACATGCAAACGTTGTACCGATGGTTGAATACGGAAGTACGATATCGGCGTTTAACACGGCAAGACCCTGACAGAACGCCGAGGGCAGCTACACGGTTGGGCGTCGGCAGAATGATCTGACGGCATAACGGCACACGGAGGTTACAGGCGACGAGGGCTGTGCACCTCATGTTGATATTACTTCTGATACCCGAATATATGATTCCTTTACTGTCTGTTACCTATCTGATATCTACCTGGACTTGAACAACGGCCAGCTGCTTGTATGGCGTGGCGCAGCGGGACGAGCGTGACAGTGCTGCAGAGCAAAACGAGTACATCCCCTACGAATCATTCATCAATCCGGGACACGTCTCGAATGAAGCTGAAGTACGGCAAGCGCATTCGAATGGACGATGAAGGAAGCAGTGACGTCCAGCTGCATCCGAGGAAGGCACGACCCAGTGGGAGGCAAGTGCAACCGTGACCGAGGCAGGCGCGATCAACATCGAGGTCAGCAGGAGGGGACGATTGGCACTGGGTGTCGGCGGAAGGCGCAGTCCGGGGTCACGGTAGGTTAATGCAGAAGACGCAAGGCAGGCGTAACTAGTAGTGGAGGGAAGGTGCGACCAACGGTCGGAAAGGAGGGACGACGTGGAGAAGGGACCTTTCGTTGGTACGGAGTTAGTGCTGACAAGGGTCTCAGAGGACTCCAGACAGCACTCAAGTAAGGAAGCTAGGTGCATGTGGAAGATTGTGGGTCGTCTCGCGAGTTGGATTCAGTGGTAATGTCGATTATATCTTCAAGCTGATTTACTGCAAATGGAGGTGTAGAGGCAATGTACCACGAAGAGTGATTTGATCCATGATATGTCACTAGCCTCTTTGTCCAAACTACACTCGACCCTGCGCCTGTGGTGGCCCTCCCAGCGTTGCGACCAGTGAAGGCTGATCCTGAATCCGGATTCAGGATAATCCGGATCAATCCGGATTCTGATCCTGATCCTTAATCCTGGATCATGATATAACGTCATATACCCAATTCCTGCGCAGACCCTTTCTCTGCGCAGTCCTTATAGGCGTGCTTATAGGGGCCGCTTAGGCATACTTATACCTAAAATATTTCGAAGCATTAGGACAATATGAAACATTATTCAAGGACAAAATTGATCATAACAGAGAAGTAGATGTATATAGGAACTGATACCTGAATCTTAGCTCCTAGAATAGTTTTCGTAGCTGGGAATTATTACTCAAATTTGTGGTGGTTAAAATCAGTTATCTTGTCTGGAGAATGCGCAGAGAATAGGTCTGCGCAGTAATTAGGTGTATGACGTTATAAGCTTAGGATTTTAGGATTATCCCGATCCCGATCCATGGATCGGGTTTTGCTTAATCCTGAAATCCTAGATAAATCCGGATTTTAGGATTTACGGATAACTATTATTCCGTATAGTTATCTAAGAATACTAGCGTAAGATAACGAATAAGATATTATTACGCGTCGGCTAACCTACTAAGATAGTAAGAGTGGATCTAAGCTAAACCTAAACTAAACCTAAAGTATACGGTGTACAGGGCTCGATAGTAAACAACAATAAGCTGTGGAAAAGTGGGTCGCTTAAATAACCGTTTTTACAAGTAATCCGCTTGTAGCTCTAGGTACGGGGTACCTAGGATTCCCCCCTAATTATCGCCCGTTTCTCCCTAGACCTAGAGGCGACGTTATATCTACCGCTGTCAAATAATAATAAAACCTAGGCCTACTTTTCCACAGCTTATTGTTGTTTACTATCGAGCCCTATACGTATAATTAAGGAACTTTACCGAGTAAATCCTATTATCCCGAATTAATCCGGATTTTAGGATAATCCTAATCCGGGATTAAGGATCGGTTAAATATTTTAAATAAACTTTAGGATTTTAAGGATCAGGATAATCCTAATCCGGGATTTCCTTGGCGCGCCCTGATCCGGATCAGGATTCAGGATTAGCCTACACTGGTTGCGACCCTTTATTCACTTTGTGTCCAAACGTGTGAACTTCACATCTTCGGATAAACTTGGGCATTGTACCTCTAGAGCTCTTCGATGTCCGTCTGGTGCGTAATGTCTGGGTGATAACCTTGGGTGCGTACTTGCTCTCCCACTGCCACTGCTTGCTGAGCTTGACACCGAAGCCATTCTGGAGGACGTTGCGGTGCTCTCGAACGAGCATGCTTTTGGCTTCGGGGTGGAAGAAGATGACGAACAGCCAGCCGCAGAAGCAGATATTGCCGTAGAGACCGGGTGCACTCGAGTATCGAGAAAATACAACCTGGAGTACGATTAGTGGTGGCTCCCTGCACACGTTGTGCTCGGAGGCATACTGGTGACATAAGCGACGATAGACAGACTGGCTTGTAACTTGTAAGATGGTCAAAGAGATGACCCATGCTGCTTTGATGCAGCTGTTGCCTCGATACCACTCAGATCAAGGACTTCTTCTGCGACGCTAGCGCGGCTGCCCTCTCGTCAAAGCTTTTCGCTGTACTCGACTTTTTCCCAACCAATATATGGTTACTGCTAAGTCGTTGCTAGAGTGGCTCCTAGTGATCTGCAATTTGGGGGAGTTTCTCGACACCTTGAATCTTTTCTCGGTCATCAGCGTGCGTTCGTAGAGGCCCGAGTCGACGGGCACTAATCGTTGGGAACCTGACACACGGTCCAGATGGGGACCTTGACCGCTATTGGCTATAAAATGATCAGCAAAGATTCACCTAACCCCAAACCACTGGCGGTGACCACAAGCGCCACTTATGGCTCAATCTATTTTGGTCAATCTTTCTGCAGCAGGCTCGGACAAGCAGAAAGGGGAAAACCGCCGCAGTTTGGGAGTCAAAAATGGAAGTACCACAGGGGGAAAAGACGCTTGGAAGACGTTAATACTCGAGCATTACATTGCCTCGTTCTGCCAGGCATGTGCCTCGGTGCTCATGCAAATACTTTTGGGTCTGTGTAAAAGCGTGGTTATCAATTCGCTACTCTGGGCTGCTCCCGTGCGGTGGTGGTTCTGGAGCTATGGCGTCCCGAACGCTTCCTTCAACATCTTGCTGGGATCGAGGTCGAAGGGTTCCATTTTCCCCCGGACCGCGCCTCTGTCGTCCTCCACTGCCGCTTCCTGCCGAGCCCGAGCCCGAACCCGAGCCCGCAGCTGCGGACTCAGGTGATGTACTGCCAAGTCTACCGTTAAGGGAATCAATCGTCGACACCCTTAGCCCTGTGGCAGATCGATGTGCTGGACTGCTCCTGTGTCCGTGTTCTCGAGCTTGAGTTGGAGACTCGGCGAAGGTCAGAGCTCCCCTCGCGGTATGCACATCTCTGCTTTGGTCATTGGCCGAGGGTGGCGTACTATGCCGCGCGGCTTCGTTACTGCGCGTTCCTCCAGGGTCTTGCTGGCGCGAAGGAGATCCATCTTTATCCTGCAAGTCATCCGGCGACCAAGTTCGGCCACCTCTGGTTGGCGCAGGAATGACGGTGACTGGCATGCTCGCGCCACGGCTGCGCGGAATCGAGCTCGTGCGGTCCTGCTGAGGTTGCTGCACGCTCGGCTGTCGACTTACGTGCGGGGTCTCGTCGGGTATGGTCACACGCGAAGCCCTGGGTTGGGCCGGGATGACAGTAACCGGCATTGGCGGAGAGGGACCAGCTCGCTTACGTCCAATACGGTCCTTTTGTATCGTTCGGAATGCGTTCAGCCTGTCGCGGAGATTGTGGTAAGTCTGAGCTGGAGATCTTCGGACATTCGATGCGGCCATCTGGGCCGCGACCTCTGCCGGTGGGTCTGCTCGTTTTCTCTTGAAAGGATTTGCGACGGCTTGCCACGTTTGTCGATTCCTTAGGTTCTCTCTGTTGAACGGTTCTGATTCGGGCTGAGATGCCGCAACCTCTTGGTTTTTGTTGTGCGTTAACGTGGAGTTTTCGCCTTCCTCCTGTGGAAGCATCTGTGCATTGACGTGAAAAGGAGGCTGGCGCGCCCCCTGCGCTACATCCACAGGCTCTTCGGGAATCGCTGGTGAGGGGCTTGAGACATTGTGATACCGAACTTGGTAGAGGGTGCTTGCGGCGCTGGTGTTATCGCTCCTGCTGATAGGCGTGGCAATTTGTGCAGGATGTGCCACAATCCCTTCAACCTCGTTGCCATTGACTTTGGCAGCGTCTTGTCTCCCGCCTAGCTCTGCATCGGATTTGCTGCCTGTCTTCTTATGTCTGAAGGGCATTCGAGGTCGTACCCGTGGGATGGGACGCATGGACCCCTTGTTGTCGCCGTCAGGGCTCGCCTTTCGCCCGAATCCGAAATATGTCGAGGTGGTGTTGCTCTTGTTGTTATCATCAGATCGCGTGTTTAGCATCTCGTCACCATCAAAGACCTCACGACCAAGGATCCCATCCTTCCTCTCATCTCTCTCAAGTGCTTCGATCCTCTCAACCCACTCCCAGACAACAACACTTGCCGCTGCCGCGCCAACCCACCTGATATACTCCCCCCAAACGGCAATGTTCGGCTGAGACACATCTAATACAAAGAACACAACGGGTATGAGGACAGAGGCCAAGCTCAAAGCCGCCACCAACAGAATGTTCCTCATCTTGGCATGCCAAAAGGCAAATCGGCGTTGTGACAAGGAGTAGTAGATAACACAAGAGGCATAGATGAGCGATATGGACATCTGAAATAGGTAGCTCAGAGCTGGGATAGCGTCCTGGAAACTCCGAGGCCTCGTCAACGTGGACTTGGTGTAGAAGTTCTCCAGAATGCTGAAGACAGTATCGCAGGTAACTAAAGCAAATCCCAGCCACTTGATTGTGACCTTCTCTTTATGTCGGGGAAACAGTCGGATCAGAGTTTGGACCTGAGCTAGCCACAAGAAGGTATCTGACACAACCCTCACAACGCGTATCTCGACACTGCCAATGACGTTGTTGACAAGTGCTTCCGATTCCATCAAGCCATCGTGATACTGGTCCTCAGCTACGCGGAAGGTATCAGCGGTGGCGATGGTCAGGGATATAGCGACTGTCACAGCTGCAATTTTCTGTAGTAATGGCCGCCTTCCCACACCTATGACAGAAGAGCTTCCAGAACCCGGGACCAAGTTTCGCAGACCAAGGAAATTGGCCCCACCACCGCCTGGTCCACCGACATAGAAAGTGCGCGGGGTTATGAAGACGAGGACAACCAGGACGTAGCTTATTATTGTTGCCGTAGCAAGAGCATAGATCTGTGGGGCAACAGAAGCGTAGAAGGGTTCGCCAGTGCTAGATTTGACGACGGTGGAGTTGCCGGTATTCGCATCGCAGGCATAGAAAGCACTATCATCGCAGCTAGACTCGAAGGTGATAGAATCCTGAAGGATGGTAGAGAAGGTCTCATTGAAGCGCAGTATGCCGCCAGCGGGGAGTGCGACGGTACAGAGTGCAGACTGCGCCTGAGAGGGGATGGCGGACAACGGGGTGCTTGCCGCTGCCGTTACCGCCGCCGTTGCCGCTGCCGCTGTTCTTGTGGCTGTTGCCTCGATTTGACGTGCCGTTAAGCCATCGCGTACCATGCTCTTCTTGCTTGTTCTCGGTTTATGCAGGCTTCCGTCTCGCTACATGATAGTCACCGTCGCATCATCGTCGTCTATGGTGCACCAGCTATGATTCTGGGGTTACCAGCGCGGACAGAGGTATTCCGTGTGTCTAGAGATGTGACAGTGGCTCAGCGTGCCGTCGAACAGGTATGCACGTTGCGTGTGGTGTGAGAAAAGCGAATCGTGCAGGTGCTCGGCCCAACACGAGGGGATCTGACCAATCAGCCTTGTGAGTGGGTGCGTTTGTAGCTTAGTTTTTCAAGCGAAGGCACTGTACCCCAGATGGAATAGCGCATCTCCACTCGCAGCTTCCTGCATCATCTTCAAACTGCACCCCCTCAAGGGGCTTTTCCGGGCTCGCCGGCCTCCAGCTAGTTGGGTCATTTGATGTCATTCAGATGTGAGAACAATACATAAGGTATGGGCACAGGGCATCGCTACCGTAGAGCGATCGTCCATGACATTTGACGCTGGCTATCCTGACTACGGTCACCTGAGGCTGACGACCATCATGACTAAGGTTCTTACCAAATACCGGCTCGGCCCACTGAACCATCGTAAAAGTAGCATGGGCTGTGCGAGGGACGATACGGGCGACGCAAAGCGTGATCAGTCAAGAGATCAATGTGCGGACCGACTCCGTTATCCTCGAATTTCCATAACACGGGAGTCGGATATAATAGCCGACAGTTGAAATCTCGAGTCGTTCCTGGCAGACACCCGTATCGGTCTCAATTTAGGTCATCAACGTCATTGCCCCGTCATTCGACATCCCCAGGGTCGCCTGTCACGGATCAAGGGAATCTGAATGTCTCCCAACGTGTCGAGTTCGAAACATGCGACAGCAATCATTGAATCGACGACCACGCAGTGTGCCGACATTGTGCCTCTGCTATTGAAGTGACCGAATGGCTTCAGATTCCGTTCAACCCTACAAGCTAGCCCCCGCACCCAGCTTGAATGCGTCCGGTGTTTTGTCACCCGTTGAAAGTCCATCAAAGAAGAAGGCATCAGTCGCTTGTTCTGCTTGCCGGCGAAGAAAGTCAAGGGTACGTTCATGGCGCCCTTGGAGACTTAATCGCAGCTACAAATCGACTAAGTGGTCTGACTAAACACAGTGTACCGATGGCGTCCCTTGCCAAGCATGCAAGGCGCACGGCACAGAATGCGTCAAGGACGAGACAGAAGATATGAGGCGGCGTCTGGCCGTGAAGAAGCGTCTGGCCTCGGCCGACGTGGACCGAAAGTTGCTGGATAGGCTGCTGGAACTGCTCAGATTCGGCTTTAACGACCAGATCAATTCTCTCGTCAATTTGGTTCGCAGCAATGCGCCGCGACAGGATATCCAAGCTTTTCTGGATGACCGGTTTGACATTGGGTCGCCGACCAGCGTTGGGACAGAATCGACCGATGGAAATCTACCAATACAGCAGCACCACAAGCGGAAAAGGCACCACACCGGCAACATTGCTGATCTGATGAACCCACCGATCCAAGTCCCCGCAAAGCCATGGACGACCGTAACGGATGACGATGACTTTGTTTCCCATTTGATGTCTCTTTGGTTCACTTGGGCTCATCAATGGTGGCACTGGGTGGACAAGGTCCTGTTCATCGAAGCGATGAAGACTCAAGATCTAAACAACCCTCTGTGCGCTCCTTACCTGGTCAACATGATTCTTGCTGACGCATGTGTAAGTCAACACAGCTATCGTTTATTTTGGTATCGGACAGTCTGCTAATTCCGCTAGCTTCTCGACACCCTGGAAGAAGATGAAGACGAACCCGACCCTTACCTACGAAATCAGTTCTTTATGGAAGCCAAGAAGGGCCTAGAAGCTGAGGAGGGTCGAATCTCACTGACTCTCGTTCAAGCAACCGGTGTGCAATGGACATTGTGAGTCTCCCTTGGTTGCCTGTGCGAACTCTTTCTTACGCCCCCTCTAGTTTAGACATGAATGGTCAGGACAAAGTTGGCCTTCTAGTACTTAGCGAACAATTATTCATGTCCAAAGAACTGGAACGATATCAAGAGAGAATGAGCAAAGATCCGAAGATATCACCCGAGACGCTATCGAAGATGGACCAAGCGACAAGCCGCCTCGAGTGGGCATTATTCACCTTGAACGCCTTTACTCTGGTAGGTTCTCGCAGAGCTCATGCAGTCGCGCCCCCACAGCGACCACACCCACACAATGGCCACGATGACAACGCCGCATCGAAAACTTGGATGCCATACCCTCGACAATCCCCACAGTTTGAGCTTCATGAAGGGTGCCATTTTGCTTGTGTATCTTCACTGGCTCGCGAAGCACATAGGAATGAAGTCTCGTTCATGAAGTCCGAAGGGAATCAGGAGGACCCTCCCGGCCAGCTGTCCGGTCTGAAGGAGGAGTTGAAGAACTGGGCAGCCAGCCTACCATCGTGCATGCAACTGCATGAGAACGCCACGCCTCATGTAATAACACTTCAGTAAGCTTCCCCATTTGCGGCATTGGTCGGTTCTGCGCACTCCCCCTGATTATGCTGACTTCTCTCCTCAGTGCCATGCACAACTGGGTTATCCTCATCCTTGCCAAACAAGCCGCTGCCGCCGCCGCTCCATCCAGCAAACCAATTGCCACATCCACACCGGAATCGTCTACGGCTTCATATTGGCGACAAATTTCAACCTCGGCAGCCGTCAAGATCGGCAACCTGATGGGGCAGCTGATAACGAAATGGGGTGTGGAAAACTTTCCCGTCATCCTACTCCATCCCATCTCCTTGGCTATCTTCTGCCTGTTCGAAGACTCGGAACACGATGACCACAAGGAAGCATTTGTCAACATGTGCATTGCCCTCCGTGCAGCCAGCAGGCGGTTCAGAGTAGGAAAGGGCATCTTGAAGCTGGTGAAGAGTACGGCCGAAGAGAAGGAGATAACGCTGCCGAAGGAGACACAGCCGCTGTTTCATTTCGAGAGAAGGAGTCTCAGTGAGAGTACAGGAGGATCTGAACAGTGGGAGGAGGCTCCGGTCGTTGGAATTGGGATGAATTACCTGCTAGAGAAGTGGGACGATCTCAAGTTGGATGAGTACTGAGCTGTGATGCTGAGGAAGATCAGGACAACACCGATACGAGTCTTTGTCTCGCGACAGCCTTCAATTATGCGGAAACTAGACATGAAGACTACGTCGAAAATCGTCTAAGAGTTGTGGCCCATCGGACAGCTGTGCTATATAGCGTCGAAGCGCAAGCAGCCGAACCTTTCGGCGCACAACGGTTACGCACTCGCAAGCGCGACGTACAAGTCGTCCGTTTGATCACAGCCTACACCGATTCATATTTCCTCAAGCAACAACGCACCGTGTCCTGACGCATTGTTGACGAGACTCGACAACAATAACGTTGGGCCTCCGAGTCGCGCATCATCGAGTCCATTGCCACTAGACTTCCCTACGTGCGCTCACAAACCAATCGCGAAAGTCCAATCAGCTCAGTTCGAGGCCGACTCCCGATTTGGTTAGCGCGGTGTCCAATCTGCCTCGTCGCTCCGTAGGAGAGGAAAGCCAACCTAATCTGGTAAGATACATAGGGAAGAGGGTGTAGGCAGTGCACGTGGCAATTGTAAGAGCACATTTGCTAAAGCACTCACGTGGCACGGTCGTATGGGCTTCGGCAAGATCAGCTTGTTGCCAACTTATGGAGGAAGCACGGTGGACAGAAACCCAGAATTTGTAAAGTCGGCTTCGTATCGCGGTGGATTGCTATAGCGAGTCTTGTATGTCGACGTCTTTACCGATCACTGCTTTCCATTTGCCTATTGGCCCTCCATCCTGTCCATGCCCTACAGTGTTCCACCTTTGCTTCCAAGGAAGTCCGCCAAGCGTCAAGCTTCCGGTCGGACTCGGTCATATCGAAGCCGGATTACAAAGCTTGTTGGATGCACTTTCTGACGGTCGATGTCTATGCACTCACGACCATTATAAAGCAGCCTGACATGCAGACGACTTTCAGCTATGCAAAACACATCATTGAGTGTTCCGTAGACGTCCTGCGAGATGGCCATCATTGACATTACACATATCGAAGGGTCACCGTCCTCAATTGACGAGACAATTCAAAAAGCTGTCAAATCTCTCCAGGAACAATCCCCACGGCATTTTACCATTGGCACACAAATCCAGGATACGAGTGCTGTACAGATAACGTCGGAGTGGGCCAGTCCGAACCTCAGTCCCTCCATAGGCCAGAGTTTTCACGTGGCCCTCAATCGATCGGCATTTGGATCAGATGGACCCGCTACGGCGAATGTGGTAGAATTCGCACAGTCCTACTTTCCAGCTTCTCGTGTCACGCCGGAATTCCAAAAACAAATCGAGCAAGACTTCTTGAGGTTTGACGAGATCTGCAGCAGGGGTGCGGAAGGAGATCTGGGTCTGGCGTTTGGCTGGGTGCAGGAAGAGCAACAGCATGAGGAGGTAGTGGGCGAGAAAGCGAAATGCTTCCTGGTTATTAGGGGTTGGGAGAGCATGGCTCATTTCGAGCGATTGGTAAAGCATGATGCTTACAAGGAGGCTATACCAATACTGTTTGCATGGAAGGTGCCTTTCAAGATGGTGAGTTTTTATCGTACGTGGCAGGAAGAGACTAACAGATCGTAGTGGCATGTCGAGCGGAAATTCCCTGAGAGCTCTGAGACCAGTGTTTGAGCATTCTTGACATTTTCTACTAATGACTTTGTCTCTCTACAAGGTCACAATGGCTGTTGGATCGGTCTGGAACCTTGCTTCGGAGCATCTTCAATCATTCTCCTGTGTCGTCGGCCATTTATTCGTCCGTCCGACGGGATGGATACCTGTCAAGGTAAAGAGAACAGTACGGGTTTCAGCCTCTCGCAGTGACGAATTGGGGCTGCTGCCAGGTCCTGAAGACTGATTTTCCGGCTTGCTGACAAAGGTAAGTTTTGACAGATTGAAGTAGCTTCAATGCAACTAGGTGTCGACTGTCGGATTTTTGCACGACTAAGCTGCACGTATGTTAGTCTCGATATTTTATTGAATGGATATCTCAAAGTTCTCACCTGATGGCACGTCGTTCTCTAAGTGTTGATGGTCGGTCGAGACGTGGCTGGCGGACGCTGAGGTGCAGGTCATTGCGGCTCCTAACTGTACATGGTCGTGGTGATGACAAGTATACTCGGAATGTGCAGGCTGAGAAGATCGGGTTTTTTTCCCAAGTGGCGTGCCTCTTCTGCCATCGTACTTTTCCCATGCTAGACACACGTTTGCTCATCGGCTTCGAAGGTGCGATCCTCTTGAGTGCCTTATTGGAAGATAAGCATAGCACGGCGGCGAGGTGCGGTTTCGTCTCATGCTACTCGAGACCCCCTTCCAAGTCAAGCGTGAAGCTTGATCGAGGATGGGGGTCTTACTCCTTGCGGATGCCCTGCCGTTTTAAGACATGCTTAGGTCTGTAGCCGATTCAATCCCGTTGTCTATCCATATGTTAGAATCAGAGCCGAAAGTTGTTAGTAAACTTACGCCGTTGCGGTCGGTGCTTCTGTCTGGTAGGATGTGCTGCAGACTACTGCTGCTGTCCTGCCTTCGTTAGTATCACAAGTGTCGTCTTCTCGCGCGAATGCTAGAGGCCAGGTCCTTCCTAGACTTCCCCTCCTTCGTCGTCTTCTTCTTCTTCTTCTCCTTCGTTGGCTTCTTCTGCTCAAGCAGTTCTGCTTCCTCAGTACCCCCCATAGTCACGGTGTTCGTCTGACCCAAGGCAGGTGCAGAAGCTCCAGCGGCACTCTCCCCGACTTGCTCCTGGCCTCTATCTTGTTGGTGTTCCGGCTGTGGACCTGCCACTTCAGTAGACTGCTTCTGGAGCTCGTTGGTGAGGTTGTTGTCGACCTCATCCTCGTCCTCGTCACTGCTTTCATCTTCATCGCTTTCCGAGTCCGACCTTAGGGGCGGTTCCTCACCCAAACGCAGGCAACCCGCCACTCGTTTGAGACCTGAGATAGGCGTAAATCGCTGAAACAGTCTGATCCTCCAATTCGCTTGCGCAATCCTCGACTCCAGCTGTTCAATCAGTAACTCGTTTGCTTTCTTCTCGTGCTCACGTTCCTCGGTCAGTCTGTCAATTGTGGCCCGATCATCAAGAGCTAGCTTGCGGTACTTGCCCAGTTGTCCACCAAGATCGACCTTCTCGCGTTCAAGGACACGCTTCTCTTCGGTCACATCTGCGAGCTTAGTGGAGAGGTCATCAGCATTCTGTTTGGCCTCTTTCGCTTTTGTCACCGCAGAATCTCGCTGTTGTATCAAGGCGTTCTTCTCTGGATTAGCAGTCCAGGGCTCGGCCTGCCCTAAGCTTCTGAAGTTAGTTGGATCGACTGGTGTCCGCGCTCGATCGAGCGCGGCAACCGTTTCGCGCCATTGCTTCCTGTAGAGATCCGTCAACATGTTCGCCTCCTGAAGGGCGGCTTCACATGGTTGATTCGTGCAGTGAGTCATCTGGCTCGGTGCAGTGGTTGGAGACATCTTGAGGGGTATTAATTTTATAGATAGAGACTCAGGCTCTAAGAGGGAAAGGAAACGGGGAAAAAGTCGGAGGCCTAAGCCAAGACGCGGTATAGTATGTAGATATGGACGTAAGCCCTAATGGGGTGTGATTGTGGTATTAGGAAGGGATTGAAACCCTCAAAGGTGGGAGGAGAGCCACGGATGGCGTGACAAAAGAGGTAGAGAGGCGCTGTTGTCCCAAATTGATGTGGTAAAGAGGCGCTGATGATCTGACGGTAGACGTAGAAAGAGGCCACCGATAGTGAAAGAGTATGTAGGTGTGTATTGAAGAAGATGAATGCGATACAGAATATCGCAACGAGTTGAATATTGGATGGTTGTAACAAGTAGGTAAGCAGAGAAGTGCGGTATGCTCACAATATTATCATGGGCTGAAAAAGCTGCCAAGACATTCCGCCTCTGCTCGAAGACTCACCAAGGCCGGGAACAAGAGAAACCTTCACTGGCTCCACTGGTAGATCATGTTGGAACCCCAAATATTGTTATCACTCTTCCACTTCAACTCCAAGATCTTGCATCAAACCATGTCCTGTTTTGAGAGCCCCTCATAGATCCGACTACCTCTCTATTCCATGGCACTCATTCCATGGCGTGTGTGCATATATTCAAATAGAAGGAACACGGTGATCTTAGGTAGACATTCGATTGTTGTGAGTTTCGGCCTACCCGAACCATTATGTCGTTCAAGATGGTGAGACTAAGTGTTCTCACTTAGCACCAGTACTGTCCGATTGAACACGGTCAGTAACCTGTCCATCGCGCCATGCTCCTAGACGGCGAGACGGCGATTCATACCCCACAGGCCATCGTCGCCCCCCTGGTCTCGTGTCCTGAGCGACGCTTAGCTTCACATCCCGCAGTTCACTCGAGCGGGCTCAATCTCTCTCTATGCGCAAAACTGTTCCCTGTTCTCGAATCTTCAGTTACTGCTCTTGCGACGTGTGAGTCCACGCAATGCGGTCAATGCTTTGTCTGTGACTCCAAGGGCTTGCCTCTCGATTCCCAAACATCTTGTCGTCCTCATGTCTTTGAATGGCACTTTGTAGTGATCGTCACGGATTATTGATGTAGTCTCGCTGCGCAGCTAGATGGGTCTCCTTGATTGGCCAATCTTCGGCTCTGCCACCAAGCTCGGCGCTAGCCGTACCTGCTTCCCGAAGCTTTCTTCCAACATCCTCCTCCTCTCTTCTTCTATCGCCCTCATCTGGTGGTAGACTTGTTTCAATTATCGCCTTGATTCTCGATATGGAAGAGTCCAGCTCATCCAGCTTCCCTTCCTGCATTCGAAAGGCCTGCGCTGCCTCTTCTTTCTGCTTGGACAGTGTTTTGCGCGTGTGTTCCAGTTTACTGAATTGCCCGAGGACAGCAGAAATCTTTCGCGCCACCAGTTGGCAGTAGACAGTCTTCTATTACTTTGCCGATGGTACCAAATCACCTGGTCCGTCATCGCTAGGCTACTTATCCCTCACCTCTGTGAGCTTATGTTTGACTTCAGCCAGCAGTTGTTCGAGTGCTCGGCTTTCAGTACCTCAGTACCACTCACATGTTGGAGATGTTGCCGGCGCCATTCTGACAGAGGTTTGTCGAGTTAGCCGATAACTGGTGCCGCTGACTGCAAGGAAATAGACTTGGGTAAGACGTCGGTATGCAAAAGGTAAAGAGGCGTTAATAGCTTGACATGGGTGGGTAAGTAGAAGAGGCATTAATAGCGTGAGAGGAATTGTGCGGGTCAAAGAGATATTAGCAGTCCGAATGGAAGTATAACAAGGCTAAAGGCTCGACAGTGTGAGGTCGAGAATGCTTGTCCGCAACAGGATGTAGAAGAGCAGGTAATGGGTTGAGGTAACGAAGTTGAGGCCCACGAATGGAAGCTCGAAGCAACACACAGTAGCAGGATAGTACCAAGTCAATCAGAAAGTGACGGTTTGTTGGCTATGGCTCTCAATAAGTTTGCAAGAAGTATGACGGCCTCTAGACCGGGAAGAGCGACACGATGGCTTGCAGGAGCACCTAACGATGTTGAAGTCAAGGAGTCGCGGCAGGCATGGTGACGACAACCATCAGTGGAGGGCATCACACATGGCTTGAAGCATGCTTGTTGGCAGAATCGGTGCTAGCGTTCCGAAGCCTGGTCGACATAGTATTGTCAGAGTGATTGTGCAAACTTCTCCTCCTGCTTTCTCTACCACAACTTAACACAAATATTGCATGCGTTCACGCATTCAAATCTCTTCAGCACGCCTTTGCCTCTGGTCAGCAAAGAACCTCTTTCGAGTCCCTTCCTCTCGCTGATCTTCATATCAACGACAATCTTGTAAGTACTACTGCACGTCTCCTTCCGAAAGTGCGCTTCAGCAAAGTTTCATCTGCGACCACCAGCGAATCAAGCTCCCACAAGACCACGTCTCAGTCGGCAAAATCCATATCAAGCGGAGATATGAGTTCATCATAGCCTTCTGGACAAAGGGAAAGCGAGACGATCAATGTTATCGACCTTCCAAAGATGTCGTCGTTCTTTTGGGATCTGCAGCAACAGCGCAGTTCAACTGGCACCCAATGGCACAACCTTGTTGATTACTATCCACAAACACGCAAACCCTTTGCCAGCGTTCACCTTCAACTTCAACTTCCTTCACCCTCCCCTTCGATATCTTTTATCGTCATCTTCGATGCCCGTTACCTTCATCTCAAACACGTTTACCTTCCACTTTAACGCCGTCCTCAAAATCTCCAAGCCAACATTGTCTCGCATTGGAACAAACAGGTGCTAATATTGACCATAGATATCCCCGTCCCCAATATCGCTCTCTTCGTGCTGGTAGTACCTTCGAAACTACCGCATGAGTCAAAACTCGGGCGGTCCGCCTTCGGGGCGCCGCCGTGATCAGTCACGGCAGCCTCCCCCTGCTAACCCATCTCAGGCTTTAAATGCCTTCCAAGAAAACTTTTCTTCCCCATCTCAGGCCTTTAGTGCCTCTTTTAAACAAAACACTCCTTCCCTAGGAAGTCCTGCTACTCTACCCAGTAGAGCTCCACAAGTGGCGTCCGCTAGCCGAAAGCGCCCCAGCGATGCCGTGATACGGGAGAGACTCGCAAAGGACTTCGAAGAGACGAAGGCCGGTATTGGTGAGAAATTGACAAACTACCACAAGCAAGCTCTTACTGATATGGACACAATCTGCAGACTGACCAAGGAACTTGAGCGCGAGAACAAGGCACACGAGGCGGTCTCAGCTGAAGTCGATGGGCTCAATTACAAAATCAGGCTCTTGTTGCGATATATCCCTGAGGACGCGCTCGATTCAGTCCTGCATTGTTACCACTTGCGGATTGAACCGCCCCCCATTTCAGACTTGGGAAGTGGTGAAGGTAAGAGCAGTGTCGAGGACGCGGAGGAAGCGGGGGAAGAAACTGAGGAACAGACTGAGGAACAGACTGAGGAACAGACTGAGGACGAAACTGAAGACGAGGACGATAATACGGCTCAGACACAGCCAACATTCACAGAGCAACCAAGTCCAACAATTGCTGGCAACCTCGAAGCAAATCCGGGCTCACTATTTGCTCCACCTACGAAGACCTCCAGGGCTCGACCATCACTAGCCGTGCAAATGCCTCAACAGCATGGAATGAAGGAGCCCAAACAACTTCTTCAAGCATCTGCCACGCCGCAGTTGGTTAGCGTCTCCAGGCATCCTGAACCTTCAGTGAACGTTTCGTACCAACAAAACCAGCAAGCTCCGGTCGAACACGTACAGCATTCAACGCCACTCGCGGTCGGTGCTCAACCACTGAGATCGGATGGAATTGATTCGAGTCGCCAAACTAGAGCTAACAATGCTGGTTTCACGCCTTGTGCTCTGCCACAGGTAAAGCCGCAGAAGCGTCCATATAAGCGCTCAGCGCAGGTCGTTGCCCGCGCGCCTCGAAGCAGTAAGAAGCGCTGTACTATACACGCGAGGGACGGCTCCCATCCCGATACCTATACCATACGGGTGTCAGACCTCACAAGAGGTACCTTGTCTACGGTTGGATTGTTGCTAAAGCCTCTTCTGGAAGAGCAGTTCGCCGACTGGGATAGAGGTTTTCTGAAGAGATGGAGAGACCTAGACACAACAGGTCCGACACAGTGTCTGACGATGAGGTCGCAAAAGCTAGGGACGACCAGATCGCAGGAGGGTACAGCATGCACGTCATGTGAGGATAAGGGCAAGGTATGCGTAAGCATCATTGAGGAGGGCGTCCTTACCATACGACCCTTGAGGGAGGAAGTCAGAAACGGTGGTTCTGGGAAGCAAGGCTTTTGGGTGGTATCAGAGTAAACTTCTGAGCATGTAGACTCTCAACTCTAAATGGTATCGATAATTGTCGCACCCACGGCGGATACGGGCCCGGGTAAATGATATCACCGGTCACGCTAGAGCCAGTCTCTGGCGAGCACAGTATGCCCATCCTCCGCTCACGCCATCAGTAGAACAGAAGCCCTGAGATCAGACGAACTGGAATCTCCCCGCCGTGCTTCAGATGGGAGTTCGAAGCGACGATAGCCCTAACACTGGTCTTAACAGCAAACCAGCACTCTTCTCCATATTCGTACAGAGACCCTGAATGCATCATCGTGTCGAGCCAGGCAGGGGAAATCGGACCGTAGTACGGTCGCGTTCGGGCCGTAACAATGCCCTCGCTGGCACGGTAGGTAGCGACACTGGCGGTCGCAGTGATAGGCATGGGGTGTAGGCGGATTGGCAAAGCAGACGGAATCGGACGAGCACCACTGCTCGATTAAGCAACAGATAGGGTTGCGCGTTCTTTTTCGTCGGTTCAAGCTGTGGATTTCAGAGGACGCGGCCCGGGGCATGAAAGCAAGTTGCGCGCTGGACCGTGTCGTGTGGTTCGAGCATGCATTGGGCTGGGCTGGGCTGGGCTGGGCTGGGCTGGGCTGGGTTGGCACTGCGCAGCGATGCCCGGGGTGGGTGACATTCTTGCTTGACGGCTGGGTAGCAGATGTTTTGCTGCAGTGTGCTGCGAAGTCTTAGAGCGATCCGCCTTCTCTTCAGAGAGCAAAGCATTTCCACGAGAACTTTTCGCTGCGTAAGGAGACACACTTGCCGCGGAATCTTAGCTGATGCAATTCTTGCCTCTCGCTATCATCATCGACTCTCAGGCTCGTGGACACGTCGGCAAAGCCAATTGCGTCGTCGGAACCAGCGGTGTAGGGCGGCACTAGTAGCTAACTAATGCTTCCCACCCTTCGCCCTCTCAACCTCCATACTCTCCACCATCTCATCAAACCTCCACATAGCAGCAACACCCCCATTAAACACAGCCGTAGTCCACATCCACCACACCCCCGAAAACCGCGGCACCCAGTACTTCCTCAACCTCGTCCTCGAGAAATACGCCGCCTCCGTAACATGTATCGCCAGCATGCCCACAAGCACCGCGTCCTTCACATAGCTCGTCAACCGTGCCAGGCCAGGCGCCAAACCCCCAATACTCCAAACCTGGCTCGCCAACGTATTCGCCTCGGGCAGGAACGCTTCAGCCGGGTAAACGCTATACGTGACGAAGCACAACGCGCAGACGAAATGCGTGATCCACTGCCACAGCTTATTCGGCACGACGAACGTCTCCACTTTGAACGGTGCGAGGTCTAGCGCCGTGAGACAGTCGTTGTGCATGCCTACCAGGCGCTCGCGCGATTGTCCGAGATGGCTCATGGGCGGGGTGATCTGCACTAGATTGCGGCCGGTCGGGTGGGCGATGACGATGTGGTCGAGGGCGATGTCGTCGAGTTTGAGGGTGCCGGGGGGTGGGGTGGGGCGCAGAGGGACGGGGACTTTGCAGTAGTGGGTTAGGAAGAGGGCGAGGCTGTCGGCGTGGTCGGTCGTCATGTGTGTTTGGACTCTGGTTTTCAGCGCTTGGATTTTGGGGTCGGAGAGGTCGAGGGTTGGAGGGCCTTGGTTTGCGGTGGCCATGGGGGGTTGTTGTTGAGGGTTAGAGTGGAGCAAGGATAGTTGATGGTATGTTGATTGAGAGGCTGGGTCGCGCCTCAAGCGGCTTGAGGGGTGTATGAGTGTCGACGGATGAGTAGATGCAACTGTGAGGACCTAAGGAGCAAGAAGCCACAAATGGGAAGTGGCGTGGAGAGGTCAGAAGGATTATCAGGAAGCGAGTTCTCCATGCGCGAGTCAGTGTCAGAGGGCAAAGCAAATTTGGATACAAGCTTCGAGTCGTACGAAGGGCTCGCACTTGACGTGAAGAGATGGCGGTACCACTAAGGGGAAAGTGGTGTTCAATGACTCGAAGAAGTCTAGAGGATCATATTCAAGGTAGACTCCAGCTTCTCGGCATATGCTTGACCGAAAGGCGTCATTCTGCCACCCCACGCTTTGTGACAACTCAAGCGCTACAAACACTGCAAGCACAATTCGGTCTGCAGATGTACGGCAACGTGTCAAACAACTTTTCTTCGTTGGTAGTACACTCAAGCATGTTTCCAGACGTGCTGGATATGCTCCGAAGCTATGACACGACAGGAAGATTTGGCAGCATGCCTCTAAAATAAAACCAGAGAACCACACGTCTAACTTTTGTGCTACCTGTTCTCTGTCTCAAACGAAAAATGCTTGAAGATGTAGTATACTATGCCTGAAGACCCAGAAATGCGTGCGTAGAAAAGAGGTTCGTCGCGAAGGAGTTCAAAGGAAGACCTCAGTCAGGTCGTTTATTTGTTTGCAATTTCGACACCACCAACGGCACCTGCAAAAATATTAGTCTTGAATTGTGTATCTCGTGCAATTGGGACTTACCAATCACTCTTTTGATATCACCGTAGATGGCGAATTGACCGGCTGTAAGAGTGCCAACCATGAACAGACGAGCACCAATACCAGCAAACGAACCTCGGAGACCAAGCTCCCCAGCAATCTTGATCAATCGGCTGGTGGTACCCTCACCAGGCAGACCCTTTGTCTTGTTGATCTTGGACAACATGGTGTCGGCGGGCTGAGAAATGATAGCAGCAGCGAAACCGGCGATCAGACCTGAACCCAGGTTGACCACGGTCTTTGTGCCGTCAGATGCAGTGTTCTTGTCGACAGACTTGTAGATAGTTTCTGCGACCTTCTCATAGACGACGAACTTGGCCATGGTGTAGGGAACTTGCTTGAACAGGATGGGACCGAAGCCAGAGTAGAAAGCACCGAAACCCTCAGTCCTTGCGATCTTGGTGAAACCACCGACCAGACCGTTGGCAAATGTTGGCTCGGAGACGAGTCGGATACGGGTAGCCTCGAGGGGACAGAGGGCAATGTCGGCGAAGAACTCGGCGGCAGCAGCGGAAGCAAGGTAGACGGCGGTTCTGTTGTTCGAAGCGGTCTCGTAGCCAAAGTTGTTGATGCATTGTTGCTTGAAGAACTCGTAACCTCCGAACTTGAAAGCACCTTGCAGGAAGTAACCGGCGAAGGTTGGGCCAACACCAGTCAGGAGAGCACCCGCACCCTCATTTTGGACGACTTGACGGAAGCCACCGATGAGACCTCGGTTGTATGTAACAGGGTCGAGCTGGATTCTGGTCTTGACGACATCGACAGGAGTGAGACCACCGTGGGTGACTGAGCAGCAGACTGCACCAGCGAAGGCCTGCCATGGTCAGCCCAATGCACTCGAATACAAGTGGAGCTACTTACGAATCTGCTGTAGAGGGCGACACCTGAGAGCTTCGCTGGCTCATTGGCTTTTGCGGTTTGGACGGCAGCATCCAGCTTGGTGCTGCCAGTGCTCGTTGGAGGAAGCGCCGCTGTTCCTGACATCTTTCCTGTTTATACTATGGAGAGTTGAGAGGGTGGTTAAGCTGTAGACGCGAAGAAGACGATCAGCGATGCTATCTGATCAAATGCGCAGGTAAAGATGGGTGCGAAGGATGTAGATATGGTTATGCTCAGCAACGAGGTAGGGGCACTTTTTTCAAGATCGGCGCGCCTGCACCTTAGGAAGAAAATATTTCGGAGGACATTCGCCGAACCACGCCAGTACTCAACGGGCGATAGCGGATATCGTTGCCCCAGCGCTCTCGCCCAACCAATAAGGAAGGAGGCATCTCGGCATGGCTAGATTCATTGGCTACCGTATTGCCGGCGGAACAATGAACGTTGCTGCCCCCAAGCATCTCACTTGCCGAGCAAGATGGCAGCTCAGGCAGTGCTAGAAACAGTCATCGAGAATCAAGAAAAAGCAGATCTGACATTAAGCCCTTTCCCGTATACAGCTTGTACAGATTCTGCCTCTACCTCTACAATCCACGGAGTGAGGATATCCTTACCCAACGACATTGAGTACCGCATCCATGCCCTCGCCCCAGACCAGAGCCCGGTTTGGCACCCGCCCAGCAGCAGGACTGAGCAGACTGACCTTCCCCTTCGCTTCATCGATGTCTGTTACATAGAGAAAGCCCATACAAGAACTATCTCTGAGCGTCTCCTGTGCATCATCCGGCTCAGGCGGACAATTCATGACCGCGAGCACACAGTTCCTCAACGCAGGTGTAGGATTGAAGAGTTTCTCGAACAGCTGGTTTTCAGGCAACGGTACCGCAGATATCGTGGCGGATGGTTCGTACTCTGCGTCTCCTGGCTGAAACTCGTCATCCTCGTCGACGTGATTCGACGGATTGGGGTATGAGCTCGAGCCGGCCGAGATGCGTCTCCAGACAGCAGGCAATGCGTCGAAATCGACCTGCTGCTGCCTTGGCTGCAGGCTAACACTGGCGCCCACCCTAGGATTGCCATAAAAGTAGCTCTTGACCTGCGCCTCCCACACAGCTCGCATGTACGCCTGATCACGGTCCACAACACCCCCGCTCTTCGCCAGCTTGACCACGCTGATCGTCTCCCCTGCTGATCTTGCTCCGCTGACAGGCTGCTTGTCGAATTTGCGCAGCATGTCGTTGTAGAGTCGCTCACTTCCCAGACACACCACCGCATTTATCGCGAACTCACTAACGATATGTCCGACAAGCTCATATCCCATCGCAGCCTGTTTCCCGCTCAGCAGACTTCCAGGTGTATCAATGATTACTCCACTCCTCTCCACCTCCTCCTGACCAGCAGCCTTCATGCGCCCCTGCACGCTCAGCGCCAATCTGCCAACCTGCGCTTTGTACATCCTGCCGTGTTTCTCGCTAGGGTCTGTACCGCCAAAGTAATATACCAGTGGTAGTTTGACGGGGATCTCGCCGTTCGGGCCACTCATAGGTGACGTTCCCCAGCCCCCGCCGGCGTCGCTCTCCACCTCAAGGATAGTTTTGAAGACTGCCGCAGATAGAGTGCCAGGGAGACTTAACACGCCTTCGGCTGGATCTAGATTCACCACGACGGGCGCGCGACCACTGCGTACAGCGTAGGCGGTAAGAGTCTTGGCGAGAGTGGATTTCCCTGCGTTGTCTGAGCCCAGAATGAGTACCCTCGGTCCTATCAGGTCTCTTGATCGCATAGCTTCAAGGGCAAGGTGTATGTTGACCGCCTCATTCATGGTGTGTTCCTCGGCGACGTACTCTGACGCCAGAGCGCCATTGTCGTGTGCGATCTCGAGGGTACATCCTGTCCAGGTGTAGATCGCTGCCTTGGTACTGATAAAGGTATAGGATTTGTTGAGGACTAATTCGGTGCCAAAGAGTTCGGCTGTGCCTGTGATGATCTATCATCTGTCAGCATATGGCTGACGAAGTGTGGGCTGCCATACCTTCACCTCGATCGATCTCGCCAGCGCAACCTCAAACCGCCATTCTTGTTCTTTGCGTAGGTCGACGATCTTAGCCTGGCCGACTTGCAGCTGTGTTGGCTCTTGGTCTGGCTCATCTTGTCCGAGACCAGGTATGCCGGGAATGGACATGTTGAAGAGAGCATGATGCGCCTTGAAACTTTTGCTAATCGCGCTCGGGGATTTGCTGCGCCGGCCACGCGCACACGGGCTTGTCCGCGGTACGTCCAACAACCTGCCAGACATGATTGTTATCCGATCACGTGTGTCGACCAAGGACAGGCAAGCCTAATGGTCAATGGAATTACGACTGCATTGCTTCAATTACTAGTACTCCGACTTTGTACACATACTCATGCGATGTCTTGAAAGGGATCGAAGAGCTGAAAACAGATACCCTACTGCTACTGCCATGCACTTTCCCGACATCAAGACAAAGGACGAACCTGAACACCAAACCATGACGCTAAATCTGCACGGTTCGCATACGCAACCATCCACCGAACAATTCTCCTTTCCAGTTCACTTCAATCTTCATAAACCGTTCACTCTTCGTCACTCTCCTCCTCAGCCACATTATCATGGAAGTATTTGCCCTCCGTCGTCTCGTTGATGATGCCGCTTCGGATTGTCCAATCACCAAAGTGCTCACCTTCTTTCCTCTCCTTCGCCCATCTTGATAGCAGGTCCTTCATGATCTCCAAAATCTCCTCTTCCATGATAGAAGATCGGTAGAGCTTGTTCAGTCTCTGGCCATGATAACCACCACCCAGGTACATATTGTACGCACCGTAAGCCTTGCCGACGAATGCGACCTCGGCCAACCACGGCCGTGCACATCCGTTCGGGCATCCGGTCATTCTCATGACAATCGAGTCTTGTGCTGAACCGTTCTCCTCAAGGCAACCCTCAAGCTTGGTAATGAGTTCAGGCAGGTATCGCTCAGACTCAGCCATCGCCAACCCACAGGTGGGGAACGCAACACAAGCGCTCGAACTCAACCTCATTCCACTGAACTGTGTGTTGCCAAGCTTGTACTGATTCATCAACTCCTTGATCTTCGGCAAGTCTTCGTCTGCCACGTTTGACAGAATCAGGTGCTGATTACCAGTAAGTCTGAACTCACCCTTGCTCATCTTCGCGATTTCCCTGAGACCTGTCCGCATCGGGAATTCGGCCGTATCCTCAACGCGACCATTTTCGATGAAGAAGGTGAAGTGGTTAAGGCCCTTTTCGTCCTTCTGCCAGCCAAATGTGTCAATATTCGACTGGAACTTGAATGGCTTGGGCTCCTCAAACTTGATGTCGAGGGGATCTAGCAGCTCCTGAACCTTGCTCTTGTAGACCTCATTGCCCATATCATCCATAGTGTACTTCAGTCGAGCATGCTTCCTGTTCTTTCTGTCGCCGTGGTCGCGCTGGACGAGCATGATCTTCTCACAGGCTAGGTGAGCCTTGTCCGCCGGGACGTAGCCCATCATGTAGCCGGTACGAGGATATGTCTTTTTGTTGTTATGTGTAACACCCATGCCGCCACCAGCGAGAATGTTGAAGCCCTCCAGGCGACCTGTCTCTTTCGATTTGATAGCGATTAGACCGACATCGTGAGCGTAGACGTCTGTGTCATTATGTGGTGGGATGGCGATGGTGATCTTGAACTTCCTTGGCAAGTATGTAGGTCCATACATCGGCTCAAAGTCTTGAACTGCGTCGCCTCCAACTTGAGTCTTCTCACCGGTCTTATCATCCTTGAGCCAAATTTCGTGGTAGGCAGTTGTGGATGGCAGCAGGTGGTCAGAGATCTTCTGTGCGACGGCATGAACGTCATGGTGATATGAGGACATGGTTGGCAAGCTTGAGCACATCACATTGCGGTTGACGTCTCCACAAGCGGCGATGGTAGTCATGAGGGCTTGGTTGATAGCCTGCATGGCCGGTCGTAGCTTCGACTTGATGACTCCGTGAAATTGGAAGGTCTGTCTTGTGGTGAGCTTCATAGTCTGGTTGCCAAGACCGCCTGCGATCTCGTCCATCTGCAGCCATTGCGACGGCGTGGCGACACCACCAGGGAGTCTGCACCTTATCATAAAGGAGTAGGCTGGCTCAAGACCTTGTGCCTTTCGCTCATCTCTCAAATCACGATCATCTTGCATGTATGTGCCGTGGAACTTGGTGAGCTGTTGGTCAGGCGCCGAGATAGCACCAGTCGATACATCTTCCAGACCTTCAGCAATGGTGCCTCGGAGATAGTTAGATCCAATCTTAATATCCTCGTTGGTCATTGGCGGTGGCTCTTCAGGCAAACCCTCAACGTTTGCAACACCGAGCGCCTGCCATAGACGTGGTTCCCATTCCTGGTAGCCAGTCTGGAAGCCGTCTGGATCCTGATCATCGCCAAGACCGATTGGCGTCAAGACCTTGGCGTTCAGAGCTTGCACCCGGTTGTCGAGGTCCTTACCAGGCTTGTTGTAGTATACTTTGTCTTCCTTTCGTGGCCAGTAATGTGAATCACCGAGGGCGAAAGTGGTAATGTGTGTATTGCTGAGGTCCAGGTCTGTTGCGCTCTTGATGGCTTCCCAAAAAGCACGACCGTTCTGCGGAAATTCACCTTGACCAGCAGTGGAAGTCATCAGGACAACATTCTCCTCGGTCGGCAGATCCTCGATCGGGTAGTCGTCCATAGCCATGACCATGGTCTTGAGACCTCTGGCTTTGCCACGAGTACCGAGACGCTTGCACAGACCTTCTGCGTTGCCGTTGTCTGAAGCGAACAGGATCGTGAGCGGAGCACCCTGCAGACTTTCCAACATCTGTTCGTATGCATCTTTCGCCCTTCTCTTCTGCAACTTCCTCACTTCAGACCCATATGACTCGGATAGGTGGGCAGCGAATTGTGGATGCCTGTTCATGACCTGAGTCAACTGGTTGTCTCTTTTCAAGAATTGCTCCAGCTCTTGCTTGATGCGCTCGGAATCGAGTTTGAATGTTGGCTCGCCCTTTTGCTCATTTGACGGATCGAACCTGTATAGAGGCCAGTATCCGAGGTCAACAGCCTTCTTAGTCTCTTGAAGGACAGTCAAAGCCGAATCGTTCTCCTTGTTGTACGGCAAGTAAGCAAGCACAATCGAAGGACCCTGAAACTTATCCGCCTCAATCATAGCCTGCAAGACCTGCGTGTAAGAGCTGTAGACAGCAGTAGAAGCGACGTAGGCGTTCCCATAGTTCATGGCATAGAGACCGATATCCTTCTTCCGCCTGGCTGCGTCGGCGGCAGCTCGCTCAGAATATGGTTGCGAATCGATGATCAGCATGTTGACATTGGCACCCGACTGGAGCACATGGTGCACGCCAGAGTTGCCCAGATCGTAAGCCCAGGCATCGGAACCGATCAACCATTGCGACTCCTTGAAGAACAGAGCCTTGTTGTCAAGCAGTGAGTTTGCGATCTGCGAGCCATCGTTGGAAAGTCTCGGAATGACCTCACTGGCATATTCAGTGGATTTTGCTGTATCCTGCGCACTCATAGCCCATCTCGCAAGCCATTGCTTCGGCGAGTCAGTGATGAATGCCTTACTTGTGGCCGCTTGCTCAACTTCGTGAACGAATCGTTCACGATGTTCAATTCGAGCGAGCAGCGAACCAAAGCCGTATTCTGGACTGGCTGCAAGAGATGCAGAAATACCTGCATTGGCTGCATTGCTCTGGTTAGCGATGTACAGCCTTTGTCCGAAGATCTGGTTGAGGATCTTCATGTATGCAGTCTCAGCTTGCGGCTGGTCTGAACCAAAGTCCATTGCTTTCGGTGCAATCTCGTGTCCAATGCTAAGATTCTGTATAGAGGTAGACGCATCTCGTTGGTGACCTCGCCGTTTCTGGTGTGATCTGGGAGAGGTAGCTGGGGCAAGATTCTGGAAGATGCCACGCAAAGCCTGCGCAGCTGTTGATGCGTCGCTCTGCCCGAGGCGGTACTGAACAATAGCGATATCACTTCGTCCATTAGCACCCGCATTCAAACTTGAGAGCAGATCCATGAAAGCTGGACCCCACTTTGTGGTCTTGCGGCGCAACTGCTCGAGCACAGCAATTTTCTTGATGCTCTTTGGTATCGAGTCTAGCAGAACTGAGCTGCCAAGCCATGGTCTGTAGAGTCGTGCTGTGATTATGCCGACGTTTGATAGATCAGCTGGACAATTGTCGCTGTCAAGGATGTCGACGAACACACCAGTCGAGCCGAAGATGTAAATAGCAGCTTCAGCATCTTGAGGACCAGTGTACTCAATAGCGGAATAATCCCGGCCTGTTATCTGCTTGACGACTTGCCATATCTCTGAAACATAGGAGAAGATATCTGATGCGCTAATGGGTCGAGCAACAGGCGCGTCAACGCTGGTGGCTGCGGAAGAGACTGGGCCGCTGCTTGTGCTGCTATCTCGGCGTGAAGAAACACTGGAAGCTGTCGTCCCGGTGGCGCCAGTGGTCGGTGAAACGTCTCGTGCAGGCTGTGGCTGCGGCACGGCGGCTGTGTTCGATGGTGTTGGACTGACACCAGAAACTGGCTGGTCAAGTGTTGTGGCAACTCTTCCGCTATCAACATACAACAGATCTTCCTCGGCTTGGCCTCGTCCCGGGACATATTTCGAGAATAAGGTTTGTAGCAGTTCCCTGTTCTCTAAGGCGATTGGTGTATCGCTCAGCGAGTTGGAGGGGTCGAAGAAATGTATAACACCCTTGCCACTTCTGGCTGCCAGTGCATGAGCAGCGATTGCCATATCCTGGGCATCCTGAAGCGTCTCTGACTGCAGGAAGGTAAAGCCACACTGCCGTATCGAGCTGATATCCGAGAAATCTGCTTGGGGGGTGGCGAGAACGACATGGAGGACGATGGGTAGCTGAGCGAGCTTGTAGAGATGGGGTATCGAGTTCAGAAGGACGGCAGAAGAGGTCGTTGCGGACACAAGCCTGCCCTCCTGCAGAGGCTTATATGCTGAGAGAAGAGGATCTGCATTTTGTCGCAGTGGTAAGATCTCCGGCGTTGTCCTGGAAGTCAGGTTCTTGATCTGCTTGCTAGAGTACTGGGAGAGGTAATGCGAGAACTCGGAATCGCTGCTCAATGACTGTTGTACAGATACAACAACATCGCTAGCAAGATAGGCAATTCTTGCCACTGCACCGAAATGTTAGCAACCGTGCTGTCTACCATTTTGTGGTGGTGCACATACCAGCTTCCGCAGGGCTTGTAATCGAGCCCATGTTGTCGAGTCGGCGGGGAACAGAAATATAGCCGACCGATTCGTACACTTGAAAGGAATGAACAGTGTGAACAACAACTACGACGAGAAGCTACTTAGAAATACAGATCGTAAGGCAATAGCACACCATTCTTAGCGTTCAGATCTTTCTCTCTCCGCGCCCCATGTCTGGAACAGTCTCATTAATTTGACCTTCACCATCATATCCTTCCATCTTTTCTCTCGTCATTCGTTCCGGCCTGATACTGATTGGCTGTCGAAGACGCAATGCACTAGCGCCATCAAAGATTCGGATGATGTTTGTTCGCCGCTTCAAGTCACGTGCCGCCGCATTTCGATCCCGACTCTCTAACACCGAAGCAACGACAACGATCGATCTATTGCTATCACGCTCTCTCGAATCTTGTCCACAAGTGTCTGAAACCAAAAAGGAGTCTCGTGACTGCTCAATGGCAGAGATCTTTTCATTGTCATACATGGAATGTTTTCATCAACTGAACCGTTCGTGGCAGCTTGAAAGCTCGATACGACATAAGATGTTAGCATGGAACACGATTGCGAAGCTTCCGCACAACAATGAGCTGCTGCTTGAGCTATTCCGTGCATTCTGAGGATAGTCAATGCCTCAAGACGTCGAGTATCTTCCTGCAGCATCAGCCACGAGCCATCAGTCTTGAATGTAATCTAAGACCTGACGACGTCGCTTAGAACGATTCAACAATGCCCAGCCCTGCAAACTCGGTTCATGAGTCCAGCCCCTGTTGTCCCGCAAGAATAGGAACAAGCATGCGTCCTATCATATGCAGTTACCACGAGTATCCTCTCGTAACTCAGCATTAATGCTTCCTAACCCAACCAACTCCACAATTACAATAAACAGAATTGTAACCCCCAGACTAAATAATAGTACCAAAAGTTTGATGTCGAAGGCCCAGATAAACCATGAGCTGAGAGCAACCTATGCTTCCGCCAAGTTTGTCCGTTCCAGAAGTGTTGATAAGAAGTCTGCGCCTGCACCAACGTTACCGCTAGCTATTAGTTGCTGCGGTTGTGCTTTTCGTCTTGTGTCTACAAGCGGAGAGCCTGATACCGGACTGTTCGCCCCGCTCCCGGTTGTGCTCGTTGTGCTCTGTTTGCGCTCAATGAGCGGTAACGTGCTCGATATCGGCGACAATGCTGATGCTGACATAGTCGATCGTTTCAGACTCGGGGCAAAAGCTGCACCTTCTGGTGTCGCTGCAACCCTTGTCTCCTTCGCCGATTTCTTCTCCCTCACAATCTGCAGAATCAATTCAAGCTCTTCCTCAATCTCGCCAAGTTCAAGATCAATGCCAGCCACCTCCAACTTCTTTCTGTATGCTCTCAGCGTTCGACATGTATGCTCAGACGCCAGGTTGATCATGCCAGACTCACTAGGCGTGCCTATCGTGCCTATCGTGCCCATCTGTCTCTCCTGTGTCATGGCCCGAGCGCGCAGATCAGTAGGCACGGACGGTGGTCGCCTAAGCCTTGCCTTGTTCGCTTTGGTTTCCGGTTTTTCTGCGGCAGTAGATGTGACCGGCGACTTTGGCGACCTTTGAAGCCACTCTGACTGCCTAACGAAAAAGTCCTTGGTCATTTCACCCCTAGCTGACGGCTTCTTCTGCCGCCTGGTCGCATAAGCAGGCGGAGAAGGTGATCTTCGCTCCATCTTCGCACGATCATCAGCTGACGCTCGTCGCCGAAGAGCTGGAGAGGTATTTTCATCGTTTTCTTCGATAGCAAATGTGGCTAGAGCAAGCCTCGATCCTTTCCTCTTCAATCCGGGTCGTGCAGGAGATGGGTCGCGCACAGAGGGTGATCGAAGTGGAGCATCTTGGGCAAAATTAGCCATGTCGAGCTTGGTTAGCATCTTCCTGAGTGGTGGAAGAGTCGCCGGACTGGCTTTAGTAGGCGTAGAGTCCAAGTCGTACTTGGAAGTTGCCTGTTCCTGCGTCAACTCAACAGCAGGTGTCACAGCGAGGTTAGCATTGAGGACCACAGACCACAGCATGATAGTGCCATCGAGTCCAGTTGTCACGAAACTCCTTTGGCTGCTCGAGTACTGCCCCGTGCTATGTCCGAGCAGAGCGATGTCGCTGATGCCTTCAGTGTGCGCATTTTCCTTAGAGATAAGATTTTGCTTCTGGAGGTCATAAAGCCTGACAGATTTATCTGTAGAAGAGCAGCCGACCAAGATGTCACGCAACTTACCCATTTCCAGGTTTGTTGCTACTTGGATGTTGTTAAGCACAGCATGATCATCCGAATCAGGCTCGGTAACCTTGAAACTGGCTAAAATGGTGCCAGTGGTGAAGTCAATCTTGAAGACGTGCCTATCCAGTGCTGAGACGTATAGAACGTCATCTTTGCCAGGCACTAAGCACATCGACAATGGTGAGGCTTTGATGGTGATGATTCTACTTTGCAAGAAAGCGACAAGGCTTTGGCTGCCGTGATCACGAGTTACCCGCTCCCGCACCACGATCGTCCGGTCAGAAGAGCAAGAAAGCAGAGCTCTACCATCGTGGCTGAAAGCCACCTGATTGACCGTGGCTATGTGGTCATCAGTGGTTTGGATCAAATCCAGACTCCTGTCCGCTAGCTTGAATACCTGGACCATGCGATCGCGGCTGCATGTTGCCACGAAAGTGGACGTGCTGTCAAAGCAGATGTCGTTGACTTCAGCACTATGGGCTCGGGAAGTATGCAAAGGTTGCCACTTCTCACACCCTGTGAGCTTGAGCACTCCAAAGCGGTCGCCGGAGAGAAACATGCCGCGTTGAGTATGTCTTAGCACTTTCAGTTCGTTGCTTCCTGCGTCCTCGACATCTGACCCTTCGTCTATTTCTATTTGCTCAACTCGCTGCAGCTGCGCGTCGTTGCTCCAGAATCGCACTTCACCATTCCTGGACCACGTAAAGAAGGCACCGAAGCCAGCAGCTGGGTCCAGCGTTTGAACACCTGCTATCAGCTCGTTATGTGACGATAAGAGCTTCTGCTTTTCAGAATGATTGTCCACGTCCGTTCTAGATAGCACGAGATTTGACTCAGTGTCAATACAGACAGTGTGATTTGTCAGACATGACACGGCAATCATCCCTGTCGGCTGCATTTGACTAAGACCCAACGACTGTCGAAGCGCAGACCCCTTTCGTGCAGGAGGTCCGAGCTCTCCTCGAGTAGCGTCGGACCTTTCTTGTGCGATTGGTGTCTCTGTCTGATCCAGGAAGACATCAACACTAGTCTCCTGCATTTCACCACCTCCACCAGCCCATACTAGGCGTCGCGGTCCCTCTCGGAACCCCATCGCTCCTGTGGGGCAAGATTCGTACTCCAACGGCGAAAGTTCTGTAGGTGTTTTGCTTATGTCAACCCGGCAGAGTGTGCCCACGTCCGTGCAGATCAGTACATCCTTTTCTGTTACGGGGACGGCGCAGGTGAATGTTGCGTCGACCAGACCACCGAGAAGACAGTTGCGGCCAACTAAAGGTGTGGGTCCGGCGGTTGACAATGGATCTATGAGGTTCTGTAGCCGAGACCTCTTGTTTGGTGAAGTCTTCTCGTGGCCCGGTAACTGCCATATTTTGACATGACGGGTACCGGCGGTTATGAGCTTCAGACCGCACCATGTCATATGACAGATGTTGCTAGTGCACCTGTTCGTCGCGCATAGCTTTACAGCTCCGGTCTTGGGGTTAACGCCCCAGATAAAGAGGAAGCCATCGTTTGACTCACCGAGTGTTGCTAGAAACCTTGAATCTGGACTGAAGGCGACACATTTTACGCCCCAAGTATGATCGCTGATTATTGCCAATGGTGTCTCTGTGTTCGCGTCTTTTGCCGTCGAGTACAATAGCACTCGTGGGTTATATCCAGTCTCTCCGACTGCGAGCAATCTGCCGTTTGAGCTCAGCGAGACACAACTGACAGATTTTATCCTTTCCCTCGCAGTCCATGTCTTCACGTTGTCGTCTGCTGGTAAACTTCGGCTCGGAGTTATGTTGTCCTGCTCTTTCTTCGGTGTGATCAATGCTGGTCGTTTGCGTGTTGGCGTCACAGTAGGGGTAGAATAGAACGAAGTCGACAGATTGGCAGCAATAGCAGCCGGCCGTGCACGGTAGTACCGGTGCGAGACAGTGTCAGATTCGGTGAGCGCTGCTAGGACAGCTACTGAGCCGGCGCAATATGCGAAAGTATTATGCTCGGGGCATGTGGATAACCCGCCCGGATTCCTGGTAGTTGTCCCAATGACATTGTCGAGCTGCAGACTGGCGAATGACTGTTGAGGCTTATGAATGGCGTTGAGCAAGGACTTCGATGTCAGAGTGGTGCCAGGAGTCCTTGAGTTGGAGGGGCTGTTCACCCGACTGCGGAGGTTATATGGATGAGTAGCCATATTGAAATTGTGTAATGGGCGGCAACTTTAGCTCCATGCTCGGTGTCCGTTCCGCCGTTGTCCTACACTCACAGAACCATGTTGTGTTTCCATATGCCGGCCCATTAGACAATATTAGTGCCTCAGAGTGCGTATCTTCGTGGTTCGGAACGATGCGAACGTGGTGTGAGAAAGGAATTTGATCGGCGGGCAGTGGGCCGATCCAGCTAGGATTGAGGATCGCAACTGCTGCATACAACCTGTAAATATCCGGAAACGGGTGAGACTTTCATGTGAGGCACGTTTGCACGAGAGCAACTGCCTGGAGCGCATTGTGTGTTTGTTTTTCTGTCTTAGGTAAAGCTTAAACGCGAAGTCCACCTTCAAGCCTTAAGCTCAAGCGCGACTCTCGCTTAAGACGAACGCTTTAGGGCGTTGGTAGCCAAGCCTATGATTGGCTGTAGTAAGCCTGCCGACTCCAAAGTAGCTCATGATCAGCCTTCAAGATATTACGGCCAAAGTAGAAAGTGCAAGTGTGCACGATCCCGTGCATCGAACTGAACCGAGCCCCCCGTCATGCCCTCGAAAGCCCAAGAACAACACTTGCCATAAAAGAACACATCTCTGACTGCTGAAAGACATTGTTTTTATGTTAGAACGCATCATGCGTGGTCGCGCTTGACGACAACAATCTTCTGGTGCAGCTCTTAGCTACCTCCTCTTGCCTATGTTTGTCATTGGTCGTGAGCTTTGTTCGGTGTACGTCGATGTAACGATGCTAGAAGAAGGTCTGCACCAGAGCCTACTCATGGTCCTCTGCGCTTGTCGACATGCGCCTAGGCGCACGCGATTTGATGACTGTCCAGTCAGCGAAACATAGTCCTGGATTCACAATACGATCTTCAGCGCAGATATGGACATCCGGTAGATGCCTATATGAGGGCTTTCTCGGTCTTGGGTCGTTGCTTTTACAGTATGTGTTATCTCTTCTTTTGAGAAGTTGCAAGGTTGCACGGACGCCTTATCTAGAAATGCGGACTCCTTCCCCGAGACTCGGCATGACGAAAGGTCAAGCAGAGCCGCATCGGAAGGTCGATTCTGAAATTCAGCAAATAGCTGTAGGAGAATCGGTGTCCACGAGCGCAGGCACAATAACTTGAGGGCTTTTCTCATTCGCACCAGTCGCGATACTGCTATGAGCAGTAGTTGAAGAAAGTCGGACCGCATTCTTCGAAGCGTGAGCGAGGTCGGACCATAGCTTCGTTCGCCGTGAGAAATCCGTCTTCAGCCACGGATGCAGTAGAGTAGCATCGCCGAGAGGTAAAGCGATGGATTTTCTGTACAACGCCGGATCACCTCGGTCAGGTCGTAATGACTATGTGAGACGAGGTCTGGGCTACTGACCCGACTGAGGAAAGTGCCAGCTGCTGGGACCTGTGTCAATATCAAATGCTCATCGTGAGTTCCACATGGCACGGAGAACATTTAACGCGCCACCAAATATAGAATTGTTGTCAAGCTGGGCAAGATTCCGGAATCTTCGTCTCGCTCGTGCGGGATAAGATAGCTACGAACACGAGCACGACAGCACATTAGCGAGGTGTCAAGCAGTTAAGAGGCCCACGCGAGGGTGCCAACACACGCTAAAGCAGCCTTGACCGGGATCTCGCGACCCTCGGTCACGCTAGTAAAGAGCGCGCCTTACCATCACGACCTGGAATTTTAACGGTGGCAAAAAATTTCCTAGGAGGAGGATGTGGATCTTGCCACCGTTAAAATTCCAGGTCGTGATGGTAGGTAGACTCTACGCCCACTACTTCGTAGTAGTATGCCGTAGGCGGGGCTTCAGTGTCAGATTCTCAGACTTGCAAATGGACTTAAGGGTTTGGAACTTGTTCGGCGTTGAAATGCTACAGTAGTACGATATGAGTAAGGTGGGATGTATTGCATATTGACTAGTATCCACTATGAACTATCCTTGCTTCGAAAAGAAACTTCCACCGTCCGGTATCCCGCGTGAGCTGGTAAAACTGTAACGCTCCATTCGGGATCTACCAAAGTCATTAACAACGCTCAATTTGCCTGTTTTCAAGCACAGTAATAATAATCATAGTACGATCCATCAAAAGGAAATCATAACCGATCAGATAGCCGTCCGTTTGACAGGCCGAAGGCCACTGATTTCATTGAAGCCAACTTGCCGTCACTTCCAACGCCTCCGCCAAATAACGCAAGCACAATGCAGAAGCAGCCCCTCAGAGTGAATCTTCGAACGAATGTAGAGCGAACTCGGAATTCAAATCAAAAGGGCCTTTGTCGTAATAGGTATCGCTGTTGTTGTAAATAATTGTATTTGTCGAAGAGAATGCGTCGAACTTGTCAAATTTATCCGACGTTATGAGATCGCTGAAGGAGGAGTCTTGACACTGTCTCATAGTAGTGAGTTCTGTGGAGAGCTCTGCTATCCGGCTGTTGAGTCGCGATACTTCGTCGGCTTGCTTGGTATAGGATTGAAGGAGGTCTTGGTGCTTCTCGTGAAGCTCCTCTAGTTGATATTCGAGACCTTTGACGTGCTTCTCTTTGCGCTCGCGGAATGCTCGTTGTGATGCACGGTTCTGTGCTCTTCTACGCTGCTACGCAATAAGCTTCATGCTTCACAGTCGAGGAGGTCTGTGACGTACCATGTGCGTGTTTGGAATCGTCGCCTTCTCAGCACCAGATTTGGAAGCATCATTCCGTTTCCTTCTCCTGTCCTTCTCGTCCAATGCGCTGGATGTGAGTTCGGCATGGAATTTGTTCGATGTTTGAGCTGGGTAGAAATTGACGGGCGTTGCACTGTAGTCATAAATTTCGTAAGGTATGGAGTCATCGAATGTCATCTGGTTGACATGCTTTGCCAGGTCAGTCACCACGCTGGTTACTAATGAGGCAAACATACTGGGGAACTTGGGATGGAGGAGTCTGAGTTGCTGTCGAAATAAAGTCCGTTGGAGAAGACCGTATTGCTCGGTGATGCTGAGGGCGAGCTCGGGTAGCCATGGTAATCCATTCCTGTATGTGCGGATGCCATGTGTACGTCTGTTGAGGTATCCGAGTTAGGTAACAATTGTGCGACGCCTCAATTTGAAGACTTGCGGATCCCAACCTGAGGTTTGGCTTGAGTGAAGGACTTCCAAGATGGCTGTATGTAAATAGTGGTCGAGCAATATTATAATCCATCTCGTCCCGCAATCGTATAAACGATGCGGGAGCAGAACATTAAGGCTAGGTTGTTTCCATGCGTGATTCACGCGATGGAAAGATTCGTGACAGGGATCGTTGACCGACGGAGAGAGGGGTCTTGTACCATGCCCTCTACGCTAGGTAGCAGATGACCAAGGTGATGCTAACACCGAGGAACCACTCTCGTCCACTACATCCGATGTGGCCGACTTCCGAAAGTAGGTTAGTCAACCATGAAACTGCGTATGAACCTTTAGTCGTGGCTATCGAGTCAATGCAAGAACTACTAGCCGGGGCATATCAAATAACGGTCAGGGCTCCTTTGCTGCACCGCCCCCTGACACCTTGCACGACCAATGCCCGGTCACGTTTCGCACAGTAGAAGGTCCTGCAGGGTCGGCTAACTGGGGCATGCCCGGAAACTGCTTACTTGATACGATTTCTGCTTACAGATAATGGGATGGAGCAGCATGAGGCCAAGTCCGGGATGTTCCACCATCAGATACACGCGATCTCTAGAACTGGTTCTTTTCTCCACCGTGCTTCTTGTGGCAGGAGCCGCAAAAGGCAAGTCGTGGCTGGTGCCTGTGGCTGTCATGTACCCGATCCGATTGAGGGGGCCTATAGGAGTGCAGCGCCGAAGATATGCACTGTACCTAAAGATGTGCGTCGCCGAAGAAGATTCCGCCAGGAGCTTGCACAAAGATCCCAGTCTCCATTGCCTATTGGGGTAACCACTTCGATTGGCAAATAAATTTTCCGACGAATTGATTTCCTATTGTGATTAATGGAACGAGCATTTTCTGATGTCCGGCCCTACAAGTTGATGGTTGCACATAGCGAGCAAGGCGAATACGAGTGGATGGCTTTTCCTCAAAGACACCCGAGCCCCAGGCACCTGTGTATGGTACTGCATCGTCGAATGCTGACTATAGCATAACCTCGTCGTCTGATACCTAGAGTAATCATTCAGCCGTAAGTGCTTCGCCAGGGATCCGAAATGGTCAGCCTCAATGAGCGCCAACACACATCTGTTGAGTACCTGGAACAACCATTGTCTGACGAATCAGAACGAGACTCGACAGATCTTGCGGCTTCGGGCACATATTTTGGCGGCTCCTTCGCAGCGTCATTATGCCATGATGTCGACGCAGAATATGCTCGGAGTGCACTTGAGGACGGGGAGCTCTGTGCAACATTGGGTCATACTTTATGCGAATGGAAAAAGTCGGTGATGTCTTGCTTGTGAACAACCAGGCTAACGGGCACATTTGCATTGGAAAGGCACTAGAGGCGTCATGCACAGGGCAGATCATGTATATCTCGAAGCTGCTTGCCATAGCTCTGAGATGCTTCGAGAAGTGTTTGCCTTCTCATACGGTAAGAGCGAACGCCACACGATCCACGGCCTCTTGGTTGTGGTTACTTGTCAACTAGGTCTAGATACCTTAAACTCGTATCTCGACGGGTGGGGAAGGTATCAGCGGCGCTGCTTGCGAGCCTGCCTCCGCCCGGACAACCCATCTGTCCGGCAATTTGGTGGTGTGCATGCAAAGAACCGGCCACTTTGATTGTCCGGGCGGAGCCTGCGAAGCGGAGTGCAGGGATGGGGTGGAGGCCTTGACATATGTGACTGCGTGCGGCTCTGGAATGATTGATTATGTCAACAAGCTGCACGGATGCTCGTCTCGGAGAGGATGTACGCCGGCTCAAGCTTCACGGATGCTCGTCCCGGAAAACATATGTGACTGCGTGCGGCTGTGGAATGGATGATTATGTCAACAAGCTGCACAGATGCTCGTCTCGGAAAGGATGTACGCCGGCTAGGTTTGCGAATAATGCCCAATGCACGAAGCACCGAGTGCCTGCCCGAAACATGATGCACTAGCAGACTATCGTTCCTTGTAGCCAAATCAGAAGCGGTAGCCATATGCAGTGCAGCAGACGGCACTAATAAGTGACTAGTCGTCACTTGCTGACATATCCTACCCGATAGCGTAGGAGCTTGGCGTGCGTATACCATGTTCCTGATCGATGATCCGCTGAGGAGGCACATAGCACGAGCTAACGCGGCAAGTCATTAGACCTAATGGCCGCTGAACGCACCCATACCTGAACCCAAGTTCATCTGGCAGAACCAATGTTCATTGGATACGACTCCAGAACGTAGTCGAACAGCCGCGCCAAACTCCCTGTTGACGGTGGTTCGAACCTGGTTGCGCAACATTAGTCACGACCAATGTCCCTGTCGCATTGTACTGAAAGTTTTGTCGCTTGGTCGATCATCAACTTGTTCGCATCCCAGGGCTTGGACATAGACGTACATGCATCGTCACCAAGGCGTCCGGCGTTACGGAAAGCAGCATGTACTCTCGTGCTCGCAGGTCGCCCATAGCAAGGTTCCTCAACCAGGCATTCCACGTGGTCGAAAAGTATAACCTTCTGCTGCAAGCCAAGACGGATCGTGGTGAATGTCCAGGTTTTGCTGTTTGTATGCAGAATCCGCAACGGTCGGGCGCAAGAAGCTGTCAGAGCTCGCGGAGGGTTTGCAGCTATGGTCATCGAGTGAAATGAGGCGTAAAGACACGTACCGTAGATGTTGTTGCAAGACCAGTAGAGACGAAGAATGGCGTCGATCATGGCAAAGAAGACTGTAACAGTGCGTGCAATCTCTCAAAGAGAAAGATCGTCAGGTCGCCCGTTAGGCCGGCACTATGTTTGGCGCGATCCGCGCGACCCGCCTGATCCATAGGTGCCTGAGAGGCCTTTTCAGCAATCACCGTCGAACGGTGGAACTGCCAGCTGAGGCCTTGGATATGGCGCCGATATGTACAGTAATCTGGGACGTGTAGACATGATAATGCTCGGTTCTCTAAATTTTCAAGCACTCACAGAGGAGTAACACGCCGAAAGCCACGGTCTGCAAGGTTTTGATTAGCGTAGGAGTATGCGGGTGTGCGACAAGGAAGTGCACTGTTCAACACCTGTTTTCAGGCTTGCTTCTGAAGTGTTTTGACCTATCCTGAAACCAGCCCTGAACCTTCGGTACTTGGTCAACCCCTGGTACTTGGTGTGTGGATTTTGCGTTCTCGCTAACGCACCCAAAGGCTATTGGTTGATTGTATTTTTACAGCGAATCATAGTCATACGACCAAGGTAAAAGTTATGTCCATATCTGGGAGTGGCGAAGTCCACTCACCAAAGAACCAGAGTACGACCAAGTAGGTTTTCAAGGCTTCCATTTGTTACCCGAAAGGAATTCCCCTGGTTTAGTGCTTTCGCGGCGTGGATCCGCCCTCCATGTTTCAGTAAAAATGTCCAATAGCTGCCTAGATTGTGGATTTGGGTACCTCGTGGATGAAGATCTCAGCAAAGACAACTCTACGTTGAGCTCTCGTCTGAGCCTCTGCCAACCTACTTACCACGTTGCTATCGGACCTGTGCTGGATCACCGTCCATTATTGATGGCGCCCCAATCATTGTCGTAGCGACCTATTGTACTGTAGTATCGAGATTGAGTAAGACATCGCCGGTGCTTTAGCGTGCTCGGCAGCTGTTCTATCCATCTTAGATACCACCTCAAGTGGGTTTCCTGCACCGGCTTCCACAGCCCATGCATACGGCATGCCAAAGAATTTCAGGGTCATCTCCGAGCTCTTGCGATCTTCATCCGCAACGTTGTCTTGATTCTGATCTGTTCCTTCGTGGCTCCTGCTACCTCTTCGGCAGGCTTGTTTCCTGCTACCAATCCGCGGCACGGCCGAGCCCCAGCAACACTTATTCTCTGCGATCGACATCAGCGGAAATCATCAGCTTGTGGTTGCGCCGTGCACTTTTGCCTACAACAAGCGGCCTAGCCATTGCTATTGCATTACCGTGCCCTCAGTAAAAGAGTTCCTCAGCGAGTACGCAACCTCGCAGACCTGACTTCCTGCTCGAAGTGCTCCAACGGCTGTTGTCCACACTTTCTAGATAAATGGGCTTGTATCCGCAGGACATGTGCTAGGTCCAAACGAGGGAAAGGGCAATTCGACGTTTGATCAGAGGGAAGAGGCTGTAAAAATGGGTTGCGGTGCATCTAAAGTTGACCCGGAGGTCAAGGAGGCGGCGTCTCGCAACGACAAGATAGAGAGACAGCTGCGGCAAGACAAGAGAACGGAGTCGAAAACAGTGAAGATATTACTGCTGGGTACGCAGCCTACACCTCAGGACTGAATGCCTTGTTGCTAACAGAACACCTAGGGGCCGGCGAATCAGGCAAATCGACTATCATCAAGCAGATGCGCATTATGCACTCCGATGGGTTCCAAGAGGACGAAAAGATCCAAACACGCGCCGTCATATTCTCCAATGTCATAGTGGCCTGTAAGGTGCTTTTGGAGATCATGGAAAACCAGAAGATAGATTTCGAGAACGAAGCTACAAGACCTTGTGCCGATGTGCTAGCAGAGCTCAGCTCAGAAACCGACGCTGAAGGCGCCTTCAAGGACAGCGAGGTGAAAGAGGCTCTGAGCGTCTTCTGGAAGGATGGAGGCATCCAGCAAGCTGTTTCCAAGGGGCACGAATATGCCTTGAATGACAATATGCACTATTATTTCCAAAACCTCGACCGTATGTTCGACCCGAACTGGGTGCCGACCGACCAAGATATGCTACACGCTAGACTAAGGACCACCGGCATCACTGAGACATTTTTCGATCTTAAAGAAGTGACCTTCAGAATGATGGATGTTGGTGGGCAAAGATCTGAGCGAAAGAAATGGATCCATTGCTTCGAAGGCGTTCAATGCTTGCTCTTCCTGGCCTCATTGTCCGGTTACGACCAATCTCTGTTGGAAGATGTGCACGCAAATCAGATGCACGAAGCGCTCATGCTCTTTGAGAGCCTTATCAACGGCCAGTGGTTCAAAGACAAGCCCATCATCCTGTTCCTAAACAAAGTCGACCTGTTCCGGGAGAAGCTGAAGATATCCTCGATCAAAGCTCACTTCCCTGATTACACTGGTCCGGAGGGCGATGAGAATGCCGCAACGCAGTTCTTTGCCAACAAGTTCAGGGCAATCAACAAAAATGCTAACCGGGAAATCTACATACACTACACTACTGCCACGGACACGAACCTGGTCAAGGCCACGATGCAGTCGGTGCAAGACATTCTGATTCAGAAGCAATTGAACAGGCTCATCTTGTAGGACAAGATCTGAGTACGTCCAGCTTACGAGAGCAAAATATAACGAGAGCTTGCACACGCGCAGGCAGCAAAGTTCAGACAAGCCCGAATACGACATTAAGTGACTGCACCGCCGTATGTCCAGGATCGTCGACACTCCTCGGCTGTCATTCTACACAGGCCTTGGTGGGCTCCGATGTAGTGTCTCATGCCGAACGTTGGAACAGCGAGCGACTACATAGGTGATTCAAGGTCCGAGTCTGTCTGCGAGTGGAGCGCTGATTGGACGCTGGAATGCCTTTTAATGACGTTAGTCGCTCGCCGACGTGTGTTAAAACACGGTTGGGCTGTTGTCATGGGCACGCAACGCTCGGAGATGGCTACAAAACAGCACCAGTTGACTGCAAGCTGTCACCCGTCAACAAGAACCTGTCATCACGGACAACCATGGCCGAGGAGAGCAGCCACACGAAGTATACGATGTGCGGCGGCTCACACGCAGACACGGCCAACGCCACAAATTCTCGGAAGTTTTTTCAGCATCAGCAGCGAGAGCTTGTGGCCCTTATGTCAGCTTGAAAACAGAAAAGGGGAGAGCTATCTCGCTGTCGTTGTGGTGATGAGGCCAGCAAGGTTGACGCGACTGAGGCATCTTCACATGTTAAAACAGCATCAAGCGAAGGATCTCTAATATGTGCGCGGATCCCGGCTATCACAAGAGCCATAATTAGCGAGTGTGCAGCAACAATCGCAAGGATTTATTTACTCATCATCTGGCACCAGATCAGCAGCCAGAAATCCACATCGACATGAGTCTGCATATCCATCACCTAGTAGCCTGATCATGATTTGCTGGATCTGGGTTGGTCGGCTGCAGCACTTTGCAGTTGTCATCCTGGGTGAGGCTACTTATGCGGGGTAGAGCGCGCTGCAGGTGCTTACTTGTTTCAAAGGGTATCCCGGAGCGAGCAACTCTGCAAATCTTGTCGTGCTTGACGACACTCGGTCTACAGAAGCGAATCATGTCGAGGCGCATCTCGTGAAGCTGCGTCGGAACACACAAGTCCAGTCGTGGTCACGCGTCAACCTTCGAAGCCACCGTAAAGGATGTATAAACCATATATTAAATATTCTCGCAATCTCATACCTTGGCCTCATTTCTAACCAACTCTCTCATCAGCAAACATCACCATTGACATTAGCAGCTGTCTCTCACATCACAGCAACAAACTGCCACAAACACACCCAACCACACACTCACACTCACACTCACAGCGCATCCCTCCCAGAAACCCCCCAACACCGCAACCATGTCCGGCGCATTCACCATGCCCCACTCCCTCACCGGTGGCCCAGGCTACAAAGCGAATCCCTCGTCCGACGAATTCCTCCGCAAACACAGTGGCTTCTACCGCCGCCACAGCGCAGCCTCCAACGCGCTAGAAAGCGACCGCCGCGCCAGCCAAGTCGCGGTCGACAACAACGACGTCGCCGCGCAAGCCGTTGCGAACGTCCAAGCTGAGCAGGCCGCAGGAGCGGGGCGAAAGGGCAGTGTTGGGGGTGGGATGTACAATGCGAGCGGGGGTGCGGCGACGGCGAACAGTAGGAAGGGGAGTGTGGTTGTGGCGAGTGATAGTGATCGGCGCGATAGTTTGGTTGGGATGGAGGCTACGGCGGGGACGACCATGGATCAGGGGAGACGGGGGAGTACGAGTTTGGCGGGCGATTTGTATCGGAAGATGAAGGGGAGTGGGAGTGGGACGGACGATGGCTGGGGATATGCGGCTTGAAGTACTTGGCATGAGAACTAAGCTGTCCCAAGGTGGTATTCGAGTGGATTGAGCATATGGTGGACGAGGCTCTGGTGAAGGGTCAGGTCAGGGCGTGTCAGTGACGAGATAATTTTTAGTGTCTATTTGCTTTCTGTCAACAGAAATGCCGAGGTGTACTAGCCTCAGCATGTCTCTAGTAATGTATTCAATATCATCGAAGCAGGTTTCTACCTTCGTGCAGTTCGCGACGTTCGTTATAAAATCTGTGCTTCAATCATACATGCGACCTTCCTCCGGTTCTCCGAAACTCATCGTCTTGGGTATCATCTCTTTCGTGTTCCTTGCCGTATCACAGCTCAGCCTTAGCAGCTGGCTTCGATTTCTCTAACTCCTTCATAATATCGGCCTCCAGCTTCTCCGGGCTCGTTGTGCTAGCCCATCGCTGGATGACCCTCCCATCACGGCCGATCAGGAACTTCTCGAAGTTCCATTTGATCCGCTTGAGACCCATAAGACCTGGCTTCTCGGCCTTCATCCATTCGAACACTGGCTCGGCATTATTCCCATTCACTTCGGTCTTGCCTAGTACTGGAAAGGTGACACCGTAGTTCACCTGGCAGAATTCCTGGATCTGGTCGTCTGAGCCCGGGTCTTGCCCACCAAATTGGTTGCAAGGGAAGCCGAGAATGAGGAAGTCGTTCTTGTATTTCTCGTTCGACTGGACCTTCTTCCACAGATTCTCCAGCCCGCCGAACTGGGGGGTAAAGCCGCACTTTGAAGCTGTGTTGACTGCGAGGATGACTTTGCCTTGGTGCTGGGCGAGAGGATATGCCTTGCCTTTCTTGTCCTTTGTTTCGAAGCCGTAGAAACTTGTGGCGCTTGCCATATTGGCGACGGTAGTGGTGAAGGAGCGGGCGGTGTGTCGTGTAGTAGGCAGATAGATTGGTTTACTTTTGACTCGATTGAGTGTTGTGCGTGTGAGAGGTGGTCTAGACGATACCGAGGGAGCGACTACTATACTTGCAGTCGACTGCGATCTCGAAATAGTATTCAGGCAGGCTTCCGTATGTGGGCTGATCTGGCTAAGCCGTCCAAGGAGCATCAAGAGGCCCTGCTAGAAAAGGATGAATCGACTCAGTTGGGGAACAGGGATGGCAAGATGTTTTTCCCTTTCGAACTTTCTAGTTTGTTGGCGATAGAAAAGCCCGCATAAGTAAGCAGTCCAGCGACAAACGACCCCCGAGACTGGCCACCGCAGACCATTGCCCAGCGCCTCCGGTCGTTGAGGCCACAGATCACGTCATCGAAGCATGTGAAGATACAAGCCTCGCAAGGCTGAAACCATGTCAGGGTCTTTGCGCAAACCCTTCGAGTGGTCAATAGCTTTACCGGTACGATAGCGTTCGCGCCCGAAGCTCAGACGTTGCAGAAGGACTGTACTCGTCTCTCTTGCCGTTGCTCGAGCACGGTTTGGACCGGCCGCGCTGTTCCACGTGTTTTGGGGATTTCGAGTTCAACCTGCCATTGACTTCGTCCTCTTTGCCATTTCCAGTCCTGTGTCGACATCTGATGAACCTCCAACATGCCTCGTCAGCTACGCACGACGTCTTCTCACTGCACACGTCCTCGTGGCTGCTCAAACTCTCCTTAGAAGTAGAAATGTGCAAAGTGCAAGCTGGAAGCAAAACCAGAGCCCAGGAAGAAACGGAAGCAGACTCATCAAGATGAAAAGCTCAAGCAATACCTTATGCTCCAAAAGATGACACCCGAACAGCGCACGGAATGACATCAGGCCGGGGAAGCTGCTCTCGCACAACGCGCCGAAATGAACAGAATGGCCATGTCCTCCGTAGAACGTGTATCATCACTGGCGCTACCATCAGAAATCCGCGAGCAGATATACCGTTGTCTTGTCGACTGAACTGAGCAAATCGTCATTACTGCCTCCAGGATGGCAACAAAGCATTCCTGTAATGCGGTCGCTCTACGGCAAGTCTGCTCCCTATTCAGAAACGAGGTGGAGGATCATGTCTACAAGCGGCAGTGTTTTATGTTCAAGACTCGCAAGAGACTGGATGCGTGGTGCGTCCCACGGCGTGCCCATCTCAAGATGATGCGGAAAGTAAGCATGGTTGCAAAAGCTCAGTCCTCGCTGCCCTTGGCTGCTCCTTATTTCGAGAAGCTGCGGACCTTGACCCTCGGATTGGAACCAATTCGGGTGCCCGTACGCACAACTATCCGGCATCTCGGATAACAGAACTAACTACTGGCAATGCAAGCTACGCGAGCCGCTGACCTCCTTAAAAACCATGCTCCTATTAGCTTGGCATGTGCCAGAAGTGATCATGGGACTGTTTCCACGTTTTCTGCAAGGTACTGTTCAATGTGATTACGGCTTCCACTTGCGGCTCCTGTCAGCAAATCCAGAGTTAGTCAAAGCAATCGACCGGTCAAAATACCTGGACGCAATCACCTACGGAGTGTATCATTCTGGTGAGAAAGGATGGGTGATCGTCGACCCGAGGCTCTTGACCTCCGATATAGACGAGACCATTGCTCAAATGCGAGATGGCCGATGCGAACGCAACTGGCCGACTTTCTCTTCCAGGGGTTTCGGATGTTTCATCCTGCAAGGCCTGAGTCGCGGCTGGCTGTTCGGTACGTTTTAGAACTTCCACAATAGGGTAGAGTTGAACTATACCCGTCCCTGCGCTACACGTGCGTCTCTAGATCGAGGATACTCCTGACGAGGCCTTGAACACTTACGAAGCTTTCACAGACAAGCACCAAAGGGCCAATTCACATGGAATGGGCAGTACCGCCCAGCAACGGCGTACTGAACTAGAGCTAATACTCGAGGAGGCGAGCACAGCACGTTTCGTCAAGCCCGCGGTCTACAAGCCACAAGCGGACGTCTTGACAATTTGGATCTTGGGTCTTCATTCCTGGCTTCGTGACTTTCCCGGTTGCGGCATACCTTTCAGCGCATACGCCGTCGTCACCTCCAGCGCAAATCCGAAACACCGCGCATACCACCCAGCCGCGCAGTAACTCCATTCCAACGCATGTGGCGCATTCATCACCAAGCTTGCATCAAATCTCGCAGCCTTCGGGAAACACCCCTCCACCTCCCTGACGTGCTCAGGCGTGCCTTCCCAGAACAGATCGTGCTCAGGCTGCCCGAACATGACCGGTACAATTACCTCGTCGCTGTAGCTCCGCCAGTAGCGCCACCAGTGCCCGCTGTAAATCTCGTCAGGCTCCGCGGGGTCCATGTCGTGATCGTGGGGCCCAAGAGCTTCTACCGCTTCGCTGGGGCCGAGATACAGCTCCGGTCTGCCGAGCATGATCAGCTGTTTCCAAGCGAGTTTCTCGGAAGGGCCACTGGGCGGTGCAGGACTGTTCGGTGCTTGATGGATGCCCCAGCCTGAGAAGATGATGCCTGCAAGTGGATATTTCGGAACCTGGTCCTGAGCATGAAGAGCTGCGGCAACGATGATGCCTGGGGATCCCAGGCTGTGTGCTAGTGGGACGAGCGCTGTGCAGTTGTTTCGGATGCCATACTTCTGCCACAAGGCTGGGAGGAGGCTCGAGTGCAGGAACCGTCCCAGTTCTTTGTGGAACGTGCTGTTTGAGGGGATGGGCAGGGGTGTGCTCTCTAGGTAGCCGGGGCGGTTGATTGAGATCACGGGAATTGATAGGGATTCGGCGGCGGTCGATGCGGTTAGGGAGGGCGAGATGTCGAAGTTGTGGGCTGTGCAGGTGCCGCCGTGGAGGAGGACGATGAGGGGGCGGTAGGTAGGGGAGGTGGAGGAGGGGGATGGGAAGTGGTGGATGCCGGTGATGGTTATGTCATTTTCTAGCTCAAGACGGAACGGGGAGAATTGAGATTGCGTGTTCGTAGCCATGGGTTTCGATATTGAGATGTCTCGACTATAGCTATTTTATAGTCCAGTGCACTGGTATCTACCTACGCGTCAGCAAGGTGCGTTTCGCACAACGGACGAGACTGATGTTGAAGATATGACTAGAGTGGTAGAGGGATGAGCCAGATGCTGTGCCACGCCACGACTATTCGCGCCCCGCGAGTCCGTTGGAGACGGCCATAACAGTCCCATACGTTGGTGCTGCTTACGGACAATTTGACCGCGGAAGCTTGGGGTTAAGGGACTGCCGATTGGTTGGTACGTGGGTTCGGAAGACGAGAGGGGAGCATCTCCCAGGCAAGTCGTCCACAAAGTTCCAAACGGCACTAGGTCCTGTAATTAGTGATAGTATGGACTTGTACGAGCACTACTCTGGTACGAAACGTCATCTGGTATGAGGCTCAGGAAGACGAAGGAGTAGTGTCTCGACCGCGATGTCTGCTTTGTAGGTCCATGGAGTCGATCGCATACCGAAGGACAGTATCCATTCCGTCACTCAACTGAATCCAAACAACCTAAACTACGCATCCTATATGGTCTCACTGTTGGGTGCGGATGCCTACCAAACTACTCTCTATCATTGCTCCGCAGGGCAGCTCCCCGCCAATGAATGAACATCGTCGGCACCCAGCTGACTCCAACCATGAGGACAGTACAAACGACAGCGCTTACGTATAAGCCGCAGTTTGCGTACATTTGGGGGAACCTGTTTCTTGTCAGCATTACTCGCAAAATCGGTCGTCCCTGGCTACTTACCAAAACGGTCCTATGAAGCCCAAAATCTGCCTCACAAAGGTGATGAACACGCCGACACTGGCAGCGTCCTCGATGTAACAATCGATGGTGTAGGTGATAAGCACTGTCGTCACGATCTGGTTTCCGGCTGCTGCGATTCCAGCCCCAATTATGGGAGACACGTTCCAATGTAAAGCGGGAGCATTCTCGATCTGGACCAAGAACACCACGACACCGCAGATGGAGAGGCCATAGCCGAGGTAGCTGAGCCATAACCTGTACTCTGGCTGAGGATGGACGCCACGCTTCGCCCTCCTGTTCATCCAGTAGTCAGATGCAGCTCCGCCAATCTGCTCGCCGATGATCGAGCCAATGATGGTGCCCAGGAATTGCAGGCCAAGTTGTTGGGTGTTGAAGTGGAACTTCTCTCCAAATAGCTGCGGTATCTCGACTGTGATCATGACGCTTGTGAAGAGGAACACGATCGAATACGCGAAAGCAGGAAGTACGACGCAGAGCTTGCCGAAGAAGCGGAATGGCCTAATGAACTCGTAGGCTGTTATCTTGCTGGAGTCGATGCGTCTGAACAAAAACAGACCGTGGGCCTTGGTTGCCTCGTCGCCACCACGCATGTATCTGCTCTCATGTCCCAAGAAGAGGTACAGGACGAATTGCACTGCGTTGGTGATGGCGAGAGTCCAGTAGATCCAGCGATATGTCACGCGCTGAGCAAGGAAGCCGAAGATGAAAGGGGCTGCTGGCACACCGATTGTGACCATCAATGTCCAGATGCCCATGTACCGGGCTCGATCCCTTTTGAAGAACACCTCTTTCACAACGCCACTTCCGATTGCTGCGGCTGGACTGATGAAGAAGGCCGTGATGGCTCGGCACACGGCCATGGTGGCGTATGAGGGGCTCTTAGCGCAGCCGATGTTGCCCACGGCGCTGATGACCAAGGAGACGAGGAAGACGGGTCGGCGACCATAGCGCTTCGAGATAGGTTGCCAGAACAACGGTGCGCCTCCGAGGATGGCGATGAATAGCGAGGTGAGGTAGGTTGTTTGTTGAAGGCTGACGTTGAGATTTTCTGCGATATTCTCACATGCAGATTGAATGGAGGCGGCTGCGAAAGTGGCCATCATGGCGTAGAATGCCACGAGAAGGATGTTGATTGTTTTCTGCGTCTTGTCAGCGGAGTAGCAGCCTTTCTTGCACCGACTCACCTTTGGAAGTGACCAATTGAGTGGGTCTGCATCTGTGAAATCTGGAACTGGGTCGAGTTGAAAGGTGCCATGTCGCTCGATCAGGTAGTTACGGTGGGCTTCCGTGATGTTGCTCGCTGGAAAGCTTCTGTCGTACGTCGCCAGGCGTTCAATCTGTTCCTCATGGTGACCTTGTATGTGCTTCTCCGTACTGGGAGAAGGCGACGCCATTGCAGTTGAAATGACCCTGTGGTCACGGTCCCAGTGCTATGTTAACGGATGGTGTGACAAGGGACGTTGTAGGATGGGACGAGTGGCAGTAGGTCAAATTTAAAGATCTTTCCAGCAAGCCGTCGCTCTGTTGTAAGGGATGTGTGTCCAGTGATGTGGATGCATGTTCTTTCGACACCCAGGCTTGCCTGGAAGCTTATTTAAGCTTAGATCGTCTTGTCGTACATGCACAAGGTCGAAAGACCAGGGTGGTAGCCGAAGTGTTCTTTGACCCACATGATGCTTGCCACTGCAGTAATGCGGCTCTGACGGTGGATGACAACCCCTGCCGCTGCTTCGCTATACCGTAGGTCGTCAGGCCCAAGGCAGGAAATTCTTCGATCGCTCCTAGGGCTTCAGTCCTACGGCAGCTGGCGCGATGGAGATCTCGTTGGGCATACAGTAACCATTGTGGTATGTGGCTTCCTGCCCACACATCCCGCTCTGTGCTAGCGGCAACTAGACAAGGCTAATAGCACTGGTCAGCGTGCACCGTGTTGTGTGAGCTTCAAGTCGTCAATGCCGTTGTACCCGTGCAAAAAGTTACAGTGATTCGCAATGGTGTGGCGCTATAAGCGAGACGAGGTTGCGTATGATGGTAAAACCCTCGTTAAAAGCATGCTGCGATGAAAGTAAGCCTCGCCGCCGGTTACGCTTCTCGTGTCGTCCACCCTATCAGAAGAGATGGACACGCACTAGCGTTAAGCTTACAGTCGCTTAGCTACACCCCCACCGGCATATGCGTACCACTTTCTAGTCCCGCACCCATGCTTAGGACAAGTTCTTTCTGCGCCCCTGCGGGGAACGGGGTCCCGCTGCGTACCTGCGATTATTTCCCGTTGTACGATGTACGATTCACCCACAAGTAGGTTCCCTCACAAGCATCAAGGTTCTCGCGGGTTTGGCAAAAGTTTAGGTCTCATCTACTAAACCATGGGGACCCCACTGGTTAGTTAGATTGTCGTACTCCGACCGATTGGGAAACTGCTTTATCAAAGCCGTCGAAAAGATGCGGTGCCCAACGATGAGGTGGCAAGTAGTACTGGAATTGCCGAAAGGACAAAATATTTCCAGGCTTCGTGGCAGGAACTCAACGTGGCTTCTGGTGCTCAAGCACCTTTGGCTGTAATTTGGACCGTAGGTAGAACGGGCCACGTTGCTCTCGTGGGGCGTGCCACGCCACCTTCTCAATTTGCGCTTAAAGCGTTCATCTTCAGTTTCCGAGCGAAGCCAGGCTGGAAAAGGCGCTATGCATTTCGAGCGTGCGAGAAGCCCGAAAGAGGAACATGCCCGTCTTGGGTCTGATTGTGGTCAGCCAGAGGAGCTCTGGTGTGGTTACACTTGCGATTGGAACTGCTACAATATAATGACTTCTTCTTGCCCGAACCTCTACAGCCAAGGTAAGTACAAAATTATGTCCCTTCCCGACCAGCACAAGACCCTTTTCACCATCGCTTCTCCAACCTCCATTTCCGCCCTCGTCTCTGATCACATCTATGCCTCATTGACATCCCTCAGGCCAAGGTGTATCCTGCAAGCCGGCCATCCAATTATCATGCTTTCCATCAATATACCCAACCTTAAACTTACTCAAGTCCAGCCCGTCTTGCGGCTGATCAAGCGTCAACAAATTGATCGAGAACGCATCATGCTTCGCGCCGAATGCCTCATATTCTCCCTCCGTGTACACATGACAGCCACATTTGCCACAAAACCAGCGGTGCATCTCAGGTCCTTTTGGCTCGTAGCTGGACATCTCACTCTTGTCCTTGGGACTAATGAGCCTGAAGTTCGAGGATGAGATGCTGTAGAGCACGACGCCGCGCTTCTGGCACCAGGTGCAGTTGCATTTCGCGGCCTCTGGCTTGGCGAGTTGTTCTGAGGTGAGGGTGACTTCGTACTTGATGTGTTGGCAGTGGCAGCCGCCGGTGAAGGTCTTGTCTGCTTGAGCCATCTTGAGCTGTTGGTGGCGCGAGGATGTCGTCAACTTGATGGTGTTAGGAGAAAGAGGTTAAAAGGTGTAAGTCATTGAACGCGACTGCCGGGTGTGAATTCATACTGGATGCCAGGACCTATATACCTCTGGTAGCTGTGTCAAGAGCGCATGGGAGCAAGTCGGCTCGTTAAGGCCGTCCGTTCGGTACGAATGGGATCCGAGCGTAAGGGACTTGCACCAATCAGCATGCTCAGGAGACTGCGGGGAACACAGTGCTGCCTGGGACTGCCTAGGACTTGGACCTGACAGCCTCGAAGCTATGCCGTTTCCATAACGACTGGAAACCATTCCGCGGCCTTGGCTTCCCAGTTCAGCCTCCTGCCCGACAAGCTGTCCAGCTCTGTATGATAAGCGAGAATGCTCTCACCAGCCTCCGAGGAATGTGGCTAGAATTGAGCGATCAGGCGCCGAGGACACAGTTAGGAACACAGTGGGGTCTGTGGCTCAGAGAACACAAGGTTACTATATTTAGTATATTTACTTTAAGGTTTATATCTATTTTATTTAGGACTAGTACGTACTGTATAAGCTAGTAATAGCTAAAGAGTAGAAATAGAAAGAGTAGAAATAGAAAGAGTAGAAATAGAAAGAGTAGAAATAGAAAGAGTAGAAATAGAAAGAGTAGAAATAGAAAGAGTAGAAATAGAAAGAGTAGAAATAGAAAGAG
>Ga0210040_10000194_pt1 | contig 110907 bp, 78 predicted proteins | sample CryGeyCG12114_NA_FD_185462 | JGI IMG/M metagenome (GOLD analysis project Ga0210040, IMG submission 185462) | Groundwater microbial communities from aquifer - Crystal Geyser CG19_WC_8/21/14_NA (SPAdes) (version 2) | ecosystem: Environmental > Aquatic > Deep subsurface > Groundwater | place...
TAGTTTTATCTAGTTTTATCTAGTTTTATCTAGTTTTATCTAGTTTTATCTAGTTTTATCTAGTTTTATCTAGTTTTATCTAGTTTTATCTAGTTTTATTATTATACGCTAGCCTAATTATAGCTAGGTAAACTAGATAAATAAGGCTACTAAGCGGCTAGTACGACTAATAAACTAATTAGAAGAGATATTCCCTAAACTAGGCCTAATAAGGTAGGATAGCTCTAATAGCTTTATAGGCTCTAGGATAGAGCTATAGGGGTATATAGAGTACGTATAGGATATATACTACTTTAAGTAAAGCTACTTATTTAGATAAACTCTTCGTAGTTAACTTATATTATATACTTACTCTTACTAGTTTTAGCTAGTTTTTAGATCTATATTAATACCCTTTATTATATACTACCCTATACCTTATAATAGCTAATACCTACCTAAAGTACCTCTAAGGCTCTAACTATCCTTATATAATTAGTCTTAAGGAGTGCCTCTAATATTTATCTAGTTTTATCTATTTAAGTTTAGTTTACTTAGTCTCTATTTTAATTCTATAAAAAAAAGATATATATTAAGTTTTAAGGTACTAGTAAGCCTATGTATTAAATTCTTTACAACTCTCTATATCCACTAGTGGCGCACTCTCTGGCCGCTGCACTCCCCCCGCTGGCATGTATTGATTTCTCATTGGTTCTTGCTTTGTATCTCCACTTCGACGCTTCAAGTTGAAGTTAAACGGAAGTCTAGCCTCGCTAGACCTTCCTCACGAGCACCGAGCTTTCTGTTCTCGAAATCCACTGTAAGCATCAAATGCACCAAACTTACCTCCTCTTGTTTGCAACACGCCGCCAGCCTGTTACCTTCAGTTGGGTCTTGCAGTCACGCGAGTGCATGATGCCATGCTCTAGAGACAGCTGCCCCTGCTGCTATATCGACAACATTTTTCGGCCAACATCCTTAACGGCACGTGCACTAAACAAAGGGCGGAGCGATACGACTTACTAACATATCGTCCACGGAACCGCTCTGATCTGTTGAACTTATCGTATTCTTCTGTTTATCATACCACACCCAGGCTCGCCATCGAGACCACTGTCAAGAAGATCATATCCTGTTCACGAGCTTGCCATGGACACAGCCAACCCATGTGAGGGTCTCCAGCGATGGGTGATTCACTCTAGATCACCTTCACATACTTGATTGTCCATCGCCTACGAAGGCCAAGCCTAAATGACTCTTTCCCAGTCTCTCATCATAGAAGGTGACGGTAGGTACGCAACAGCGTCATGAGCGGATGCGAGGGCTCCTTCGAGACAATGGAATCCACGTCGTGCCCTCACCAGGTCCAACCTGTAGCAGCCACCCTAATTCAAGCCGCATATCGGTCCAGTTTTCAGTCATTCAAAGGCCCTCTTTGTCTGCTAGAGCTGTCCCAGAAACGGCGATCTACGATTCCCAGTATGCCACTTACGGCTTGTACAGCTTCTTTGTTCTGGAACATGACAAACAGGTGATTCGCCGCTTCCAGTGCATGCTTCTTTAACAAAGAGGTGCCACCACTCTTTGAATTCGGAATGACATGCCTTGCTCGTTCACCGCCTGTTCGCCTCTTACCCAAAGGTTACCTTCTGGCTTGCCAATAGTTTTTGAGGGCCTCCACGAGCGTCTAGGACGAACGTAACCGGAACAGCAATGGCGGACGAATCCCCAACTACTTCAATCAGCCTGGGCAGCACCGATTCCAACTACACTCCACCTTCAGGTTCTATCAGCCTGGGCAGCTCTGAACCCAACGACACTCCACGTTCAGGTTCCATCAGCTCACCAAGCAGACCTATAAGCACCAGCGCGTCGTCTACGTAAGTCTGCTTATACCGCTGTCACCTAGAGGTGTCCTTGCTTACACTCTCCAGAACTTCCGATCCTGATACTGCCGCTGTCCCTGAAAGTCTGGCGGGTACAAATCCGGCAGAGCGACAAGCTGCAGACGCAGGAAAGCATCAGCGTGGTACTGCTGGACACGGCCGCCCGCCCAATGTCTCGATCCAGGGCTTGGCAGAATCGGTGTCAGAATACATGGCAATGCCAAAGGACCCACCATTGCCTGCTTCACCCCCGCTTTCGCCCCGATCGATTGGATCTCGAGAGCTTGTCGAGGCGAAAGACGGTCGGTGGGAGCAATGCATTCGAGTGAAGTGCAAGCAAATGCCTAGTCGATATCCCGCATTGTCTGTTCAGCAAATTGCCAACGAACTCTTTTACCAAGACAAAGACTACCTGCCAGCCGGTCCACCGAATTACATCCGAATTCCCACTGCTTTGATTGAGAACGCAAATGGTACAGATTATGTCAGAGTGTTGACTACAATCGTTGACCTCGTCAAAGAAGTCGAGGCTCGAAGAGCCCGTCAGATCGCAGGGCTTGAACTTGAGGCCAGTAGACACGCCCGATCCGAGACAATGCGCTGGCTCAAGGAGAAAGTGTTTCTGACATTCCTTGCCCTTCTCTGCCTAGCTATTGTGGTGCTTCGCGGACCCGGGCAGCATACATGGTTCCTTCTGTTGGTCTCCACCTCAGCTTCCACCGCAATGATTGCAGCAGTCTCTGGGACTGTTCGCGACTTGTGTCAACGCAATTTGGAAGACATCGGAGCGAGCTTTGCGGAGGTGTGGCACATAACTGAGCTCTTGGCTTTCACGCTCTGCGCGATGACTTTCGTGCATTGGCACTCGGGTCGTGTTAGCCGAGCCAGGGGACTGCTGTTGGCGTTCTTCAAAACTGTCAACTGGATAGACAGACAAGGGAAGAACGTGGCTTATTACGCCATCAACTACCGCTATGGTATCTTGATCACTGTCGTACTGACTGGCCTTATCTACTGCTTCGAGTCATTAACAGGCTGGAATCCAACCACGTCACTGCGACTACCATCCACAAAGCTCTACAATGGAGGCACTACGACTCGGTTGATGCAAACATACCATCCTGTTATGTCTGCAGCCATGGATCAGCTCCCTCTTTCCAGCATACCGAACATGGCTGGACTTCTCGAGCAGGGCAGGTTGATGACGCTTGGCTTGGTCGGCGCCCTTGTCGCTCTTTCTGCGGTCGCGTACCGTGCCGTGCGCCGCTGGCAAAGACGTACAGATCTTGCTTCAACCGGGTTCATATACAACAGCATCGTGAAGTTGGTCGTCACTGTGGAACATGTGCAGCGCACATTGGTTGCCACAGAGCACTACCTCACAAACATATTGTCCGCCACGGCTCGATACATCCGCAAGCACTGGTTCGCAATTTTTATACTGGTCTTGATCATTTTCAGCATAGCAGATTACGCATTTGGCTTGAATCTCAGAGCCAAGCTGGGCAATGCCGCAGCACTAGTGCAACAGAGGTTCTGCGAGACAGAAATTTTCTACTTTGACATACGGTCCGGCATGTTCGCCATCCTCGTCGGCGGCTTACTCCACCGTCGCTTCTTGCCAATATTGGAATTCATTTGCCAGGGTCTTCTCGATATCCTACAAGCTATCTTTGTCGTTGCGTGGCGGTGGCCATGGAAGGTGATCGTTCGATGTGTTGTTGGACTCATTCTAGGAACGATTTGGCTAGCTGGTACGATCACCTTAGGAATCTGGGGCTTCTACACTTTTCTCGGACCAGTGCCCGGCAATGGACCAGTTCCGGTGCTCGACATGCTCATCAAGTACCCGAATGGAGAAGAGGCACTACCTGTGCGGGTCATCCTCTAGGAACGGAGCGTGCTAGGCGGTTTACACGGGAATGGTGTGGCTGGGCGCTTGAGGCTCTGGCTATAGGTACTACGAGGCAAAGATATGGCAGCGGTGAACGTGATAGATCACACCTGATTGAGATTTGACTTTCAAGGCAATGTAATCAACAAGGACAGCATGCACGGCCGAGGCAGAAGGATCCACCTTTGGCCGAGCGGAGGTCCCCCCGCACATGCTTGGAGATGGAGCCGGCCTATACAATATCAGAGGCTCTGCCCTAATTATCTACCCATACCAGTCAGCCATGCGTACGCACTTGTTGAGCTTTTGACCATACTAACCTAACCTACACATATCTCTAACTGAACCCTCTGAGTCTGCTTCAGCATGTCGCAGCACGGCCCAGTGGACGATTTCCCCCTTAGCGGCAAGATCGTCCTAATAACAGGTGGAGGATCAGGGATCGGCCTTGCTTTCACTCAACTATGCTGCGAGGCAGGAGCCCGTGTTGTCATCGCTGACCTGAAATTGACAGACGAGGGACAGAAATTCGTCGACTCAGCCAAAGAGGGCCAGGTCCTCTTCCAGAAATGCGACGTCAGCTCCTGGACAGATTTGCACAATTCCATCACCGCATCGGTCAAGACCTTCGGAGAGGTGCCAGACGTCTATGCGCCGGTTGCAGGCATCTTCGAGCCTCCTTGGAGTAATTTCTGGAATGATTCAGAGGACGGCTCATACAAAACTATAGCAATCAATGTCGAACATCCGATCAAGCTGACCAGGTTGGCCATGCGTGCGTTGCTAGGCGCGCGGAAGAAAGGTGTGATCGTCTTGGTAGCTAGCACGGCGGGTATACGAGGAAACTACCTCGCTTCGCTGTACAGTGCTTCCAAGCATGCTATCGTTGGGTTCACGAAGTCGATGGGACAAGCTGATCCGGAAGAAGGCGTTCGCATCGTATGCGTTTGTCCCGGACTGGTGGACAGCCCGTTGTGGCGGGATCGTGAGGACGATATGCTGGATAGGGCGAAGTTCAACGAGCGCAAAGCTATCTTCCCAGTTGATATTGCGAAGGTCATGGTCAAGATGGTGGAGAGTAAGGAGTACAGTGGCGGCACTTGTGTTCTCAAGACGCCTCTGGAGGAACGCGTGTGTGAAAAGGGTTGGCTGGCGAGCGAAGAAGGATATGATCCATCGCCGCGGCCCGAAGCCGATAATCGACGTGTTCATGCGGCTATGGACAAGGAAAGAGGTGTTGCGTGGCAGTGAAGTAGTGAGGCGAATAGTCGCAGAAGCAGGGCAAGGTCTGATGCATGGCAGCCGCTCTGTGAAACAAATCTTACTGGAGATTGAACCATATCACATGTACAACGCTTTACCCATCCGTATTCTCTTTAATATCCTTTCCCCAAATGCTATATGTTGTCACAGTGGTAGGCAGAGTGAGCGGAGAAATCGGAGAAGAGCAACAATGAGCATGTGAAGGCGTGTCATAGACAAGAAGATTCATATGTTTTGTTGACCAAAATGTGCCTCCAAATCGTCTATTGGAGACACACAGCATTCATGGTCTAATGGTTAGGGTATGACTTCTACACTCGCTTTCACCACGAACTCCAGCTAACAAATATAACAGATTGTTGCCTTCCAAGCAATAGGTTCGGGTTCGATTCCCGATGAATGCATAATTCATTTTTGCTGGTTCTGAAATGCTCACCTCACTTTCTGCGATTCTCAGAGATGAGGCGGTAACGGACGGCGTCCATCTACCTTTCGTGGAAGTGGCTAAGCTACCGGCCAAGCCACTTCAGATGCCAGGGGAGAGAACAAGATCTATCAATATGAGGCAGGTGCGATTGTTAAGCCAAGGTCTCTACACAATGTCTCTCTCAAGCTCTTTCTCAATCATGTGTAACAAGGCCGATGTGCAAAAGCGTTCGTCATTATTACGGTGCTATGAATATCATAAGTGCAGGTCTTCAAGTCATCTCAAACCAAATCTTCACTATTCTGAGCCTCGAGTTCGCAACTCCGGCTGTATCACCAATCCATCTCCACCGCCTTCTCAGAACCAAATCATTAATCATCAATTGCAAATTCCAGCCTCCTCAAGTTCGTTCGTGACCTCATCACAAGACCGTGAATATTTCTGCGTGCTGAAAGAAACGAAGTGTGCCGCAAACGACGCCATCACTCGTTGTCATCGTCGTCCAACGCCCCATTCATCACAATCTCTCTGCTGTAATAACGCCTAATTAGTCCTGATACACGTTCAGCCCGTCCCACGGACAACTCCTAGGCCCTGCGGTAGCCCAAAACCATGATTCTCATCCTCCATCCTCAGGAAGCTTCTACACACCGCTCCACGAGCTCTGCACCCTCACTACCCTCATCATCACTTCCCGCCTCATCAGCCTCGCCCTCACCAGCCTCAAAGCCATTGGGAGCATCAACCTTATCCACCACCTCCAAAATTGCCGGTCCAGCCAGCGTATTCGCGTCTGTGACATCATGATCGCCCCTCACAAGAATAACATAAACTTGTCCTGCGACACCCTCCGGCACAGTCGTGGAGACGGTGTCCCCATTCTGCACCGTATCCATTAGGATCGCGCCCTGCACCGTCAAGAACGCAGCGTGGACGTTGTTGTCAAAGCGGCGCTCGTGCATATGTGCTGCTCGTCGAGCGCCCGGCCCGCCGTGTCGTCTGTGCAACGGGGCGTGGCGCTTCTTCTCGGATACGTCGGCGCTTGCTGTGAGGGTGATGTTCTGGCCTGGCTTGAGCGGGGCACCGTCGGTGGGAGCTGTGAGGGCCAGACGGGGGAAGGCGCTGAGGTGCAGGAGGGTGTAGTCGTCTGGGCAGCTGCCGGGGACGATGAATTGGGAGGCGATGCTCCAGACTTGGTTGAAGTCGAGGGGGGTGTCGAAGGGGCTGGCGTAGGGCGCGATGCCGCTTGCGGCGCGGAGGATGGCGTCGTGGCGGGCTTCGACTGGGAGGATGCCGGCTGCCATTGTTAAGACAGCGGGGTCGCGGACGCTGGTTGAGGCGCCGGCGTAGGCTGAGACGCCGACGCCTTCGATTACGGCGGCGAGTTTAAGGAACTCCGCTGCCGAAGTGTACGGGAAGCTGTACTTGCAGGTCGCTGGGGCGGGTTGGTTGAGGCCGTCGAGGACCGCGGTTAGGATGTTGACGTGGACTGCTTCGTCGCGGGCCAGGCGGAGGACGTCGTTGTAGAGGTCGGGGATGTTGAAGGAGGAGAAGTCGTTCGCGCTGAACATGGCGGCGGCCTCGAGGTAGAAGGCTGCTTCGAGGTGTTCGAGGGTGAGCGCGAATTGGAGGATGTTAACGTCGGATGCGCCGACGTTGGAGCTGTCTTGGTTGGCGACGTTGAAGCGGGCGGTGACGTTCACCATTGGGACAGCTGCACTGGAGGCTGCAAGGCCTGCCGCCGTGAGGAAAGTGGAGGTCTTCATGGTGGATTGAAAGAAAGTGTGTACCTGGTAATTGGTACGGAAGTGAGTGACTGGGGTTAGGGCTAGGGCTTGAGGAGTGAGCTGGATTGGGTGCCTGGTAAGAGTCGAGGATGGGAACTGCAGGTGAGGAATATATAGTGTATGAAAATGATTAGCAAGCACAGCACATGAGGCTCAAGCTCTGTGCAGGCAGGAATGCACCACATTTGGCTGCGCATCGGATTCTTTGGTTATTGCGTTATCCCAATTTGTAGTTGGCATGACGATCTTGTCATCCAATTTGGTCGCTGGTAGAAGCACGGGCTCAGCATCAAACAAAACCCTACCGTCTCTCCGCTGGTATGCGGCTTTTGCGCATCTTCAGCGGTGAAGTCTGTGGCGTCGTCCGAGCGAGCGGCTGGCAAGGACACGGAGGCCACGATCTGTGCATGTTACGATGCTGATAGGTGGCAATCTCATAATGGTGCTGACGATCTTTTTGTGTGAGAAATCGCTCAACTAGTTCATGAGCAACTTTACAGCCCAAGGGATGGATAGCTGCCTCAAATCACCATAATGCTGACCGACCCCCAGGAATACCACTGGAATACCGGTGGAAGCCACCATACTCACGATTGTACCAATCTGATCACCAACAGTATCGCACTTACTGATAATGAATCCGTCCAATGACCTGTTCCTGCCGAAAGCCTTGTTGAAGTTTCTAGCCTGATTGACCGAATCATTCCCTACCAACGCTTCAGCAACCTGAAGTATTTTGTCAGGCTTCGCAAAGTCTCCAAATTTCTCCAGCGCTGACATGAGCTGTGAATTGTTATGCGCTCGGCCAGCAGTATCGATGAGGACGACATTGAAGTCACCCACTCCGGCAAATGCAACGGCATCTTTGGCGACATTTGCCGCATCTTTGCCGTAGCCCTTCTCGTACAGATCAACCTGTCCAATGTTTTCCCTTGCGCTGAGCTCCTTTAGATTGCGTACATGCACAGCAAGCTGCTCGACAGCACCTGATCTGAAGGTATCGCCGGCGACAACCAAGACTCGATAATTGTTCTGGAGCAAGAAATAGCAGATTTTTGACAGATTGGTGGATTTGCCAACACCATTGACACCAACGACAGAGATGACATATGGACGTCCACCCGATCTGCCACCTTTCGTGACAGTCTCGATTTCTTGGAGCAGGTCCAAGGATGTCTTTGGTGTAAGCAGTTTCCTCAATGAATTCTCTAGAGCTGGTTGGAGTGCCTTGTCTATACTCTCAAAAGCAGCAGTCTTCTTACCCAGCATCTCAGCTTCGACACCCTCACACAGTCGGATAGCAGCTTCTCGCGCAACATTCTTCTTGATCAAGTGCTCTTCCATTGCCTTCAAGGGCTTATCCAAGTCCTCTTTTGTCAGGGTCTTTCCTCCAACGATGTTCCTGAAGTAACCCGAGATCATGCCGAATGCGCCGGAGCTCGGTGTGTCGTCTTCTGTGGTCTTTGACCCAGACTCCTTCAAGATTTTGCTGACCTCATCATCGAGATCTTTTAGCACGAATTGACCTTGTTTGTTTTTTGTGCCCCAACTCTCTTGTGCGATAGACTCCATTGATGGCTGAGTGCCGTTCGTTACTGGGGCATCTCCCACGTTCGAATAATCCAAAATGGCGCCGTCATCCTCTGCAGCCATGCCGTCTGCATCCCAAACTCTTCCCTTCTTCGCGGCTCCTTTGGGTGTCTTAAGTCGTCTGGATTCATCTCCACTCGAGGCGTAGTTCGAGCCCGTAGTTGCGTTTGCCGCCTTCCTTGCACGTCTTGAGCCTCTGCTTCCAGGACGATTCTCCGTAAGCAGATGAGGGGCAACGCCGGGCAGAGGAGTCGTGGGCCTCGAGGTATCAGGCGAATGGACCGGTGTAGTATCCTGCGAGTCGCCGTTCATAGGGGCAGTCTGCGACTGCGCCCCCAGCAGATCAGGTCGTGATGGCGGTGGCGGGCCACCGTTGTCTCTTTCTTCTGGATTCTGCTTGCTAGCTTGTATAGCCACTCGGGGACTCCTGGTTGCCTCCCCACCTGTGATCTGGTCTTGACGTCGTAGCAACTCATCGAAATAGCCATCGAAGTCGTACTTGGCGACTGTAGCTCCGGCCTCGACTTGTTCGCTGTATCGTTTGACAAAGACGGTCTTGACTTCCTCGAGAAATTGATCCACCCATGAGAGGTGGAGGAGCGACTGGTAGACAGCGACGAAAATCAGACCTAATTCTTTGACCAGCGTCCACCTCAGTGTGAACTTGTCGTGTTGGAATGAGGTCGATTTGGAGGACTTCTCTTCGATAAAGACATCATTTATAAGGGAATTGACAGCGCTGGCGGCTGCATTTGAGGTGCCTCGGGACCATAGTACCACCCCTGAGGTCGTGAAGATTTCGAAGGACTCGAGCATGATGGTCTGAGCGACTGGGGAGGGCGCCAGCTACGTACGGCGATGTGATTGCGAGGAGGGAAGATCGGATATGTGGGGAGGGCACCAGCGCCGATATGAAACTCGATAATACGTCACTCTAGCTTAACTACTAGATCGCGGCTGCCCCCAAACAGCCTCAGGTGTGCCTGGCGCAACTGCCTAACCGTTGCTAGAGGCAGCTTGGCGCAGATCCCGCATCGCTGGCTCTGGCATTGCCAGGCACTGGCGGTGCTCGCCGGTCATTAAACGTGGCCTGTCTTTTGACACATCTGTATTTTGTCCACACCTCAGCTTGTTGTGTGACAGGAAACGGTGTACACCAGCAAGTCTATACATCTATACACACCGTCACCATGCAGCGATCGCCCTTCCCACCGCCCAACGCAAAGAGTCCTGAACTGTTCCACCCTCGACCGCAACACATTTCCCAGGTGCCTCACCTTCGCTCTCCTCCCCTGCCAAATCAACCGCAGCAACAGCCAGCAGTTAACAGCTATGGCAATCCCTATGGCTCGCCGCCTATGCAGCAGGGGCAGGGCGGCATGGAAAATGCTTATGGCCAGCAATACGTGAATGGTTTCATGAGCGATCCCAATGCGCAGATGGGTCTTCAGATAGGCAAGAGTGCTATGATGACGGGTGCTCACTACATGGAGCAGAATGTAAGGAGTCTCATTCCCGGAGGGGAACAACGTGGCTGATATCGACCTAGTTGAACAGATACGTCTCGGTCTCGGCACTGAAGCATTACTTCAACGTGTCCAACTCGTACGTCGTCCGGAAACTGCTCCTTGTTCTTCTGCCCTGGAGGCATAGACCTTGGACTCGACAGCAGACACGCTTGCATGCCGGACACGATGGCTCCTCTCCGCAATACTCCAATATGTACCTTCCCCCCAGAGACGACCTGAACTCGCCCGACATGTACATTCCCATCATGTCTCTCATCACATACATCTTGCTCTCCACAGTCTTGGCCGGCATAAGGGGAACATTTAGACCGGAAATACTGGGAAGCATTACAACCACATCCATAGTCGTCATTGTGTTTGAGTTACTCATCCTGCGAACAGCCATCTACCTCCTGAACATCACAAATGAGTCGTCCTTACTGGATCTGGCCGCATACGCTGGCTACAAGTTCGTTGGCGTCATCGTAACACTGTTCCTGTCCGAGGTTTTCACTGGTGGTCGAGGCACTAACAATTGGATTGGATGGGCCATTTTCCTGTACACCTGGAATGCCAACTCCTTCTTTCTGGTAGGTCACCTGGAAACTTGTTGGCGAGTCTTGTCCACTGATCCTTTCTAGCTCCGATCACTGAAATACGTCCTTCTACCGGACTCATCCAATGACCCAGCACTAAGAGGAGGTGCAAATTATACCATGGCCCGATCTCAGAGAAATGCGCGGACCTATTCTCTATTTGCATATGCCTACATTTTTCAGCTTATCTGCATGTGGGCCTTGAGCCGAGAAGACGGTGTTGCAGCAAGTGTGCTCGGGAAAGCAAATGCTTAGAGGCATTTATGCAGCCTGAATCAGCCATGCACACAACAAATGTCAGAAGCTTCAACCCATTCCTGCGTTCTGAGCCTGCTTTCTATCCACACTTTCGACCTCGCTCATTGGCATGCCACAGGTTCCGAAATCCTGGTACCACATCTGGCATACGATTTGGGGCCCTTACCAGCCAATCATGCGCACACAATAGATCGAGGCCTTCCAAGTGCGACGGAATCATTCCGAAAGTCATCCTTTGCCAAGTCGCCATTATTATGTTGCTTGAGTTAGGACAAACCAATCCTCAGATTACCTTTGCGGGGAAACCTGGGTCGTTTACCCCTGTCAACCCCCGAGGATGCGAGTAAGGCCGCCCATGGTGGAAGAATTGGCATACTTTTTACCGTAACCTGAATCTACTACTACCTAGGTATGCCTCGTCAAACACCAGCGGAAAGGTATCATCGAACGGAACACTTTCCATGCCAACGCCCTTATTCGGCCAATCTGTGTTCTCAAACGTCTCTGCGATAAAGATCGCAGCCTCCATCTCAACCAATCCATTCCGGCACATATTTTCGCCGTAGTACAGAAGAATGGTACAACGAGAGTACGATTACATTGTCTGGTGAGAGAGTGTGCCCCGTGCTGTACAAGTCGTAGCTGACATCTGTTAGCGGTGGAGGCACCAGTGGTTGTGTGGTCGCTGGTCGGCTAGCAGAGGATGCCAAAGCTCGCATCTTGCTTATTGAAGCAGGCCCGGACTGCAAGGACAATGAGAACATCAAGATGACAGGCGGCTGGAGCAAGAACTTCGACGCCGAAACCGACTGGAATCTGGTTACGGCACCCATGGCCGGTATCAACAATCGCCAGGTCAAGCTCAGCCGTGGCAAGTTTCTGGGCGGTAGTTCTGGTGTCAACGGCACGCTATGTGTCTGGGGAACCGAGCAAGACTTTGACGACTGGGACCTACCAGGCTGGAGTGGCAAGGAGATGTTCGCACAGATGCGCAAAGTGAGTCCCAGGGCTTGCGCTGCCGCAACTTGCTGACAAACGCCAGTCTGAGAACTTCCATACCAAAGACTGGTTCGAAGCCGACAAGAACGCGCATGGTTACGATGGACCACTGCACGTTGAGCCACATGACCTGGCTCCAATATCAGAGCTAATGCTCAAATCCATGGAAAGCCAGGGCCTGCCGCTCGACCACGACATGTTCACCACCGGCAAAAGGCCACATGGTTGTGGACATGCAACAAGGACTGTGCATAAGGGTCTACGATCGACCGGGGCCGATTTCGTAACGGACGACTATCACCGCCAGAATATTGACATTGTTGTTGATACCTTGGTAGACAAGGTAAACTTTGATGACGGTAAGCGAGCAGTAAGCGTTGATCTGGTAGACAAGTCAGGCAAGAAGAGCACAGTCAATGCCAAGAAAGAGATCATCGTGTCTGGAGGAGCTTACTGCACACCAGCAGTCCTGTTACGGTCAGGCATTGGACCAAAAGAAGAGCTGCAAAAACTTGGGGTGGATTGCCTCGTTGACTCTCCTGGCGTGGGCAAGAATCTCCTTGACCACCTTATTGTTTTTACTTTCTATGAGGTCACGAAAGACGGATTGACCAACGACCACCTTGTCTACCACCACCCTGATGCCGCGATGGAAGCATACATGCTTTACAAAGAGAATAAGACAGGCATTCTATCAACATTTCCATTCGGTGCCTTTGCGTTTGCTCGGCTCGATGAGCGGCTGAAAGAAGAAGCGCTTTGGCAAGCAGCTCAAAAGAAAGCACAATCCGGACGTGACCCGATGGGGCTGACGGAATCACAACCACATATCGAGTTCTTCACAACCGAGCTCTACGGCGGACCAAAACAATACGACCAATATCCTATTGACAAGAAGAGCGCATTCGCCATGATCAGCGAACTCTTCTCGCCGCGATCAAAAGGCACAGTCAGCATCAGCTCGACGGATCCATTCGAAAAGCCGATAGTAGACTGCAACTACCTAGCGGATCCTCTTGATCTCCTCGTCATGACAGAAGGTGTCCGGTTCGGCAACGAGATTGTGATGCAGGGAGCAGGGACAAAGGACGTGGTGAAAGGGTCTTGGCCTCCTGACCTCACGCACCATGCGTACACAAAGAGAGAAGAGTGGATACCGCATGTCAAGGATCAGGCAACCACGTGTTACCATGCTGCTGGAACGTGTAAGATGGGCAAGGAGGATGACTCGATGGCGGTACTTGACGCGCAGCTGCAGGTGAAAGGAGTGACAGGGCTGAGAGTAGCGGATTGTTCTGTGATGCCGACTTTACATGGAGGACATACGCAGATGCCTGCTTATGGAATTGGCGAGAAAGCGGCCGATCTTATCAAGTCTGCGGCGTGAGGAGACAGAGCTCACAGCTACTAGGATAGTGGAATTGTAGGCAAGGAACTGAAGCAGTGATTTGGTTGGCTGCCCTTGGCGAGAACGGAAGAAGTCAACACTCGCCAGTCAAGTGTCAATCTTCTTCTTTGCCTTTAGACTGCTCGTTTCTTAGTGCTAAGCATCGTACTTGTTGGCTGACACTACTTTGACCGCTGGCTTCTGTGCTGGGGGATATATAGACAGGAGTACAATGCATGAGTGTACGGACAGTGACTCAGCTTGATGATGAGTGCAGCCTGAGGCACGCAGCTAAGTTATGGGCGGTAAGATGTGTTCAGACCAACCAGGCATCTTTGAGTGGGCACCAAAATTGAATTCAGCACGGACCCCTGGGCTAGGCGGACTAGGCGGGCTAGCCAGCACACTAGCGCCCGTGTCTGCTGCATGCGACTGCCCAAGCAGCAAGGACAACACTGCAGCGAACATTGGAACCCTGGCAGTGGTACCCGCCTGCGTTCAAGTTCTGTACATGTACACTACACACCATCACTGCAATAACAATAACCGATCGCACAACAGCATATCAGTCTTCGCTACCCTGTCCAGCGCTGCCAATAGACAAGTTTAGGGTTAGCAGTGCCTTCCCCCCAACGGTCGTTCTACCATCGTTACGCTGCAGAAGAATCTCGAAGAAGGTGGGATCAGCCACCATTGAACAATTGTTTCTTTGCTCGATCCTGTACAACACCAGAGCCGCGTCTAGTCCACTAGTGATATGCAGGATTAAGCAGGAAGTGCCAAAAGTCTGCACGTGGAAGGGCATACTGTGAATACTGTAGGAGGAGGAGGAGAATTCGATATTCAACCAGCTTGGATGGTCACGCCAATCCCTATGCACGATCATGCCCTTATCTAGCGGCGGTGACAAGAATACTCGACAGTCTTCCGGCACCAAGTCATTCCTCCGACAGAAACTGGGGCGCAGTGGCAAGGACACCGACAGTCGATATGAGCCCAGCGTACATGATGCGAGCACCACCGGCTCGTGGAATTCCAGACACAGCAGACAGGAGTCGGTAGCATCCACCAACGGTGATGGAGGAGAGCAGGGCAATGTCGGCCTGAATATGAACGCGGGCGTCATGACGTCCATCCCCTACAGTGCCAATTCCAATTCCACTGACACGAGAGCCTCCCACTCCCCCGCGAACGACCCCTACGCCTACGCCCAGCGAGAACGAGAAGACCCCCAGCCTTATCAACTAGCCCGCGGCACCGACTTTCACCAGTATCCTGCCTTTGCAGGCTCCTCCATGCCTCAGAACTCAGGGAACAGCGTTGCGCCTCCGCGCCCACCTCCACACCAGGGTATGAGCAATCTCACCATGGTCTCGAGTCAGCCAGGTGACAGAGGCACCAAACTACAACAATGGGGTTCGGCTCCTGTGAGGCCAGGAAGCAGCAACACAAACCACAGCACATACGATTCCTTTTCCACAGCAGACTCTTCCGACAGGCCGAGGAAGTCGCTGGATCAAATGAGCATACGATCCACCGCTTCATCCCACACAGCAAATTCCGTCTTCTCCTCCGAAACCTCGGCGCGCACTGCAAGACCCTCTGCCTCTGATTCACGAGATTCCATGTCTATCATCTCGCCCACCCCCAGCCGACTAGGGAAGATCGCAAGTCATGCTGGATGGCCAGCGCAACAAGCTTCACCATTCAGCTCCACCACTTCCTTCGCTCCAGCAGGGTTCAACCTCCCCAGGCCCAAGGACGACAAAGAGGTGGAGAGAATGTTCGTGGAGCTCATGCACAAACGAGGATGGCAAAATCTACCCGAGGCAGCAAGGCGGCAGATGCTTGCTTATGCCCCTGCCAAGAAATGGACCCTAGTACATCAAGACAAGCTGACGGAATGGCAAGGAGAACTGAAGCGACGGCAGCAAAGCAGGCAGGCTGATACTCCACTAGCACGACCTGATGAAGAAGGAAGCCCAGAATGGTACGTGAAGAAAATCGTCGACGATACCATTAGTCCCAAGCAGCTACAGTCGCTCAGCGTGAGCTTGCGAACTCAGCCCATCTCGTGGGTCAGGACCTTCATCGATGCCCAAGGCCAGATCGCTCTCACCAACGTCCTTATGAAAATCAACCGGAGGCAGCAAGCCGGACCCGCTCCTGCACACTCAGTATCATCTGAAGAGAAGGCCTTGGACAAGGAATACGACATCGTCAAATGTCTGAAAGCCTTGATGAACAACAGATTCGGCGCCGACGACGCTCTTTCCAACAAGACTGTGCCGATAGCATTAGCAACATGCTTGATTTCACCACGACTTCAGACGAGGAAGCTCGTCAGCGAGGTCTTGACCTACCTGTGTCACTGTACAGAAAGCGAGGGCCATATCAAGGTGCTCCAAGCCATGGACTACGTCAAGGGTATGGTTGGTGAGAATGGCCGTTTCGATGCATGGATGCGCTTATGCGAAGTTACTGTTGACGGCCGTGGAAAGATGGGCAGTCTTGTGGGCGCCAGCGATGAAGTTAGAAGCGGTGGCGTTGGCATGGAGAACCAGCTTATGGAATATGCCCTGGCAACACTCATCCTAGTCAACACCATTGTCGATGCTCCTGAGCACGATGTCAACCTTCGCCATGGCATCAGAACACAATTCCACTCCTGCGGCATCAAGCGCATTCTCACCAAAATGGAGTCGTTCCAATATGAGCTTATCGACAGGCAGATCGAGAAGTTCCGTGAGAATGAGATAATTGATTACGAGGATCTCCTGCAACGAGAAGGCCAGAGTCAGGCGGATGGTGTTCTACCGGAGATGAAGGACATGACTGACCCAAAAGAGATCGCGGATGCTATCATGGCCAAGGTTCAGGGCACGAGAACGCAAGACCACTTTGTGTCGGCTATGCAGCATATGCTTCTCATGCGGGAGAACCCTTACGAGGACCGACTGAGAATGTTCCAGCTCGTAGACTCAATGCTGAGCTATGTCGCTATGGACAGAAGGCTACCGGATATGGACCTGAAGCAGAGTCTTAATTTCACCGTTCAAAGTCTGCTCGACAAGCTGCACACCGATGCTGAGGCGAGACTAGCCTTCGATGAAGCCACCGAAGCGAGGCAGATAGTCGATGCAGCTCTTGCTGAGCGAGATGAGATGAAAGCGCAAGTTGAGATGGGTGCTGATGGCCTTATCAAAAAACTGCAGAAGCAAATAGAGGAGCAGCAGGGAGTCATTGACCTCCAATCACGGCAGAACGAGTCCCTGAAGTCTGAGCTGGCCGATCTTCAACGAATTCGTGGTCAAGAGTTGCAGAGAAATGAGCTTGAGACACGTGAGCTCTATCTCATGCTTCGAGATGCACAAGATGTTGCTGCCTCGAACGCCAACAAGATGTCCCTACCAGGGGATGATCCTGCCAAGGCTCAAGGCATCCTAGACCGCGAGAAGCTTATGGAACGACTCGAGAAACAGCTCGAAAGGACGAAGACGCAATTCAAGCTGGAAGGCAAAGTCTGGGAACAGCAGGGGCCATCGGACAGGCTCCGCGAACTCCGCGAGCAAATGGATGATGCAACAGATGCTGATTTCCAAGAAAAGACTAGGCAACACCTTACAAGTAGTGTTATCGGAAGTGTTCACAGAAGTAATGCGAGCAGACGGTCCATTCGAGGACCAAGAAGAGCAGCTGCTGAGGCGTTGCTCGAGAACGAGGAGGACGACCTCGAAGCCGATCTCGGCGACGTGGTCATCGAAAAGCCGCGAGTTGTGGAGCTTATTCGACCGAAAGTTACCTCACAGCAGAGAGATGATCGAGCGGGCATGTTGTCGGAACTGCAGTCCAAGTTCAGAAAGGGTACTTCGGTGGATGGCACAAGCGAAGATGGGACAGAAGGGGACGGCGTTACTACTGGCACCTCACATCCAAGTCTCGAGGCAGATTCCCCGAAGACACCGTTGGATGAAGTCATGCAGGACAAGCCGAAGATCGAGTTCACAGGACCGCCGCCTCCTCCGCCCCCACCTATGCCGCCCGCTGCAGGTACACCGCTCATGCCTGGCTTTGAAAGTGGCCCGCCGCCGCCACCTCCTCCGCCTCCGATGGCTGGATCTGGCGCTTCTAGTCCACTCATGCCAGGCTTCGCTGCTGGGGCACCTCCTCCACCGCCGCCACCACCTCCACCCGGAATGCCGAGTCTGCAACTTGGCGGTCCACCACCACCACCACCTCCTCCTCCTCCTCCACCGCCCGGTGCGCCCCCACTACCAGGAGGATCACATGGCCACTATCTACCGCGAACGATGTCGCCAGGCTTGCCTCAGATCCACAGTTCGTTCCTTCGGCCGAAGAAGAAGCTCAAGGCATTCCATTGGGACAAGGTCGATACCCCAGAAGTCACAGTCTGGTCAAGTCAAGCCGATCTTGCTGCCAGGGAGGCGAAGTATCAAGAGCTTGCACGAAAGGGTGTGCTCGACGAAGTGGAGAAGCTCTTCTCTGCCAAGGACATCAAGATCATTGGGAGAGGGAAAGAGGCCAAGGAAGACAAGAAAACCATCATCTCAAGCGACATGCGCAAGAACTATCATGTTGCGCTTGCCAAGTTCAAGCAAGATCCTGCAGACGAACTCGTTAGAAAGATCATTCAGTGCGGTCGTGAAATTCTTGACAGCGTTGTTGTCATGGACTTCTTGCAAAGGGACGATTTGTGTAACATACCCGACAACGTGGCTAAGATGATGGCACCCTACAGCAAAGACTGGACTGGACCAGATGCAGCCTCGTCGCAACGAGAACAAGATCCGGTTGAGCTGACAAGAGAAGATCAAATATACCTCCAGACTGCTTATGAGTTGCACCACTACTGGAAAGCAAGAATGAGGGCATTGGCACTTACCAGGAATTACGAGGCTGAGTACGACGAAATCTCGAAGAAACTGAAAGATGTGGTCGACGTTTCAGAATCCATCCGAGACTCGACCTCCCTCATGAGTGTTCTCGCGCTCATCCTCGACATCGGCAACTACATGAATGATGCCAACAAACAAGCGTCAGGCTTCAAACTTAGCTCTCTTGCTCGTCTTGGTATGGTCAAGGACGACAAGAACGAATCCACCTTCGCCGACCTCATTGAGCGAATTGTTCGAAACCAGTACTCACAATGGGAAGTGTTCGTCGATGACATCTCAGGCGTTGTCCCTGCTGCAAAACTCAACGTCGACCAATTGCGACAAGATGCCAAGAGATATATCGACAACATCAAGAACATCCAGCAATCCCTCGATATGGGCAACCTTTCTGATCCCAAGAAGTTCCATCCGCATGACCGCGTTGCGCAAGTCGTCCAGCGCTCCATGAAGGATGCAAGGCGTAAAGCCGATCAACTTGGACTTTATCTCGAGGAAACGACACGTATATTCGATGACATAATGACTTATTTCGGTGAGGATAACAATGATGAGAACGCGCGAAGGGAGTTCTTCGCCAAACTTGCTGGGTTCGTGACTGAATGGAAGAAGAGTCGAGAAAAGAATATGGTCCTAGAAGACAATAAGAGGAAGATGGAGGCCAGTATCGCCAGGAAGAGGGCAGCTGTTAACAACGCTGCGGAGCGGGCAGGTGCTGCGGGCGATGGGACGCAGACACCCACCAACTCCAACTCTGGAGCGATGGACAGCCTACTGGAGAAACTCAAAGCGGCTGGACCAGGCAAGGATCAGCGAGATCGAAGACGCAGGGCACGCCTTAAGGACAGACATCAAGATCGCGTGGCATCCGGGGCACAGATGCCCGAAGTCCGCGTTAAAGACGGTCAGGAAGAATTACGAGGCATCCCACCGCTGAGTGAAGGTGAGCTGGAAACACCAGGCGGGAATAATACGCCCGCAACGAAAGGCAATACATCCGAAGGAGAAGACGTCGCAGATCGAGCTGCCTCATTACTAGCAGGTCTTCGGTCCAAAGCCCCAGAAGACGGCAGCGACGGGATAAGCGTCCGGCGCCGCCGCGACAACGCAGACGAAGAGCGCAGGGCGCGGCGAGCCAGGCGTCGCACTCAACAGACAAAAAGCTCTGAGACTGGAGACAGGGCTATGAGTCCTGATCCTGAAGATGAGACAGCCACGATCAGTGGGCAGGTTAATGGTAAACGAGATAGCAGTGACGAGACCGGGAGTCCGGTCTTGCACAGCGCCACGTTGCCGACGCCGAGCATCGTTGTGAGTCCCACGCCGGATGATGACGGCGATAACACGCGGAGTCAACAACGGCAACCTGAAGAAGGGTCGAAAGAGCGACCGGTCGAAATACCTGAGTAGGGAGCGGGTAATGTTTATCCTAATGGACTAGGGACTTGGAGGGTAAGAAGGAGGACAGGCGGGAGTCCATTGAAGACTGTGGTTAATTTTTGACGCGGTCAGACGAACGAAGTATACCGACTCGGCTGCGCTGTGGCTTGAAAGCATAAGCACGCCACAATTTAGTTGGATTCGGGTTGGTATATGCAAGCATGCAAGCAAGCATTATGGCATGCGTTGTTGGCCATGGCACTGGATTCCATGCCATTGTTGGCTCTGGCTCTGGCATCGCATCGCATCCTGGTCGGTGTGTCCGCCAGGTGTCAGTGAGCGATTGATTATTCTGTTACTTGTACCTCTTTAGCTCTATTTAGCAAGCATGCATGCATGCATGCATGTTCATGTGAATGGATGGTGCTCTGCATCAGGTTCAACTCAAGTCGAGTGAAGTGAAGTGACACGCACTGTCGAGGGAAGAAAGGATCGTATGGTTAACCAATTGTACGGTGTAGTGCACTGCACTCTGAGGTGGCCAAGACACGAGCAGTGCCCGTTGAGTTGAGTTCCAAGTCCACGACCCATTGGAAGAACGCTCGTCAGAGCTAAACTCGGACTTCTATTGATTATCGGGGGAAGTACTAGTGTAGATATCTATAGATGTGGAGATCTGTCGTTAGGTAGGTCACCTGTACGACCGGGTCGGTAGTGCGGTGGGATCGTATGGGATGGGATGCGATCTTGTAGGTAGGGTAGGGTAGGTTAGGATGTTCATACTGTGGCAGGCAGGCAGGCAGGCACTGCAAGAGCAGAGCAGGGCAGAGCACATAAGTTACTGTAGCTCACATGACGTGGATGGATGGATGGATGGGGCTGTCACTTCCTGCCCCGGCCCCTTCCCTTGCACTAAGACACCGCTGCACTGACAGATCACGAGGAGATGAAAGTATATAATAGGAACGGAAAGGTCCTAAGTTACTGACACCAGGTTAGTCTGTCGCCGCTAACTAACGTTATAGAACGAAATAGAACGGTCCTTATCCGTCTAATTATTACGATTTAAGAGATATAACCGGGCGGCTAGCGGGTTACCCGTATATTATAGTGCAGCTAATATATATATAGGTAGGTTAAACGAGGAAGCCTAGTATATAATAATAAGAGAAGGGATTACGTAATAAGAAGTAATTAGTAAAATTACTAGGAATTAGTATAATTAGTACTAAGAGAGACTAAGTATACTAATTATAACTAAGTATACTAAGCGAGTACCCTAGTTAAAACTATAAATATAAGTATATAAATATAACTCTTCTTTATATAGTTTTATAGTTCTATAGTTAATCTAAGTTATACTAGAACTCTACTTATATATAATAAACCTTACTATAACTTATTTATATAATATCTAGCTTAGCTTACTTAAGTAGAATAAGAGGTTCTACTTATACTCTTACTAGTTACGTAGAGAACGACGCCTTATAATATTTTAACTACTATACTTACTAAGCTTAATCGTATATAAGTATAGGTATATTAAAAGCTATACTACCGCTAAGATCTTTATTTCTAGTAATAATAGATCTTATTAATAAGTTCTAATTACTTAACGTTAGAAGTAAAATACTTACTACTAAAACTAGCGATAAACCTAGTAACTTCTTAGTTACTAATCTTACTCTTTTAAGTACTACTAACAATAGTACTTAACTTAAGATTAAGGATTTAAAACTCTTTTAAGAGAACTAATTAAAGTTTAAGAACTTCTTATTATAGATCTAAGTATATATTAAGTACGAAGGTATTACTAAGTATAAGAACTAAATCATATAAGCTAGCGCCCTCTTAAGAGATAAACCTATTAAACAATTTAAGATATACTTAAAGGATTACTTTAAGAAGAATAAGAAGAAACGTAAACCTTAAATTAATAAAATATTTAATAAGGGTATTAATAAGTTCGTAATCGAATTTTAAAAGCTTTACGAGTATAAAAACGAGACCTAAAAGACTATAAAGGAATTATATTCACTTAAATAAATCGAGTTAGATATTAATTATACCGCGGAATTCTAGCGGCTTAGTAATAAACTCGAGCGTAACGATAAAATGCTTTAGTTTAACTACTATTTCGAACTTAAGAACTTTATTAAAAACGTAATTATCGAGAAAGAAAAAGACTCTAAAGACTTATAAGAGCTTATTAAGTTTATAAAGAATCTTAATAAGAGAGTTTAGTAACGCTAATTAGAGAAAAACTAGTTATAAGAATATATAAAACGACGCTTTAAGAAACTAGGAAAAAAAATACTACCTAGAAGCGAGTAATACTCGAATATAATAAATTAAGAGGTAAATATTACGATTAGGAATTACCTAAACTAGTAAAAACGAAATAACCGCCTAGTATAAGAGAGAAAAAGAAAGATAAGAGAATAACCTTAATATAATAACGACTATAAGTTAATCACTACTAAAAACTAATCTTAATATATAAAGAACGGCGAATACTTTTAATATAGTAAGAAAAAATACTATACTAGAGAGTATTAAAGTACGAGAAAATAAGTAAATATAGCTAAGAAATAACCTAATAAGAGCGAAGACTCTACTAATAAAAAGAGTATCTTACTTAATAAGTAAAACGAGAAACTTAATATAAGCGATATTTAATACTTAAAATATAAATATATATTATAAATAGCGTACTATAACGATAATTATTATATATATTAATCTAAGAAAGATAGATCGAGATAGTACTTTAAGAAACTTAGAAGATTAAAAATAGCTATACGCTAAGTAAATATATACTAAGTACTAACTTCTATAAGTAAAGACCTAAAGATTATCTAGTATAATTAAGAAGAGATTATTTATAAAATATAGTACTAGAAATAAGTATATATAATAAACGAAGTCGCTACTTATAGTACTACTCTTACTAGCTTAATTTACTATCTAGAAGAGCCTTAATAGCTTATATCAATACTATTATACCTTAAATATAAGGGACTAAGAGATATAAAATAGACTTAATAATAAGCGAATATTTACTAAGTAGTTACTTCTAAAAGTATAAACTCGAAAATCGTACGGTATAATATAAATAAAGGATATATAATTATAAAAATATAATACTAAAAATAAGTTAAGAGCGAGTTTAAAGCGAAATAATATAATATTAAGATTAAATAAATCGTTTATAACCCTATTAAGTTATAATAATAAGAACTAATATAAGTAGTAGAGGATATTATAATCGAAATCTTAAAGAAATATAAAAAACTACTTAAGTATAAATATAAACCTAGTATCGACTATAAAATTAAGAAAAAAGAGATATATTAAGAGCTAGAGGAATATTTATTTAGTAAGAATAAGGTTAGTAAGATAATTAACGAATATACGAAGTATATAAAGAAACTCGCTATAGAAGTTAAGGTATATACTAATTAATTAAAAAGACGAGATCCTCTATATATTACTACGATTCTAAGATTAATTATAGAATATCTTAAGTTAGAATACTTAACCTTAATAAATAAGAACTTATAAGGAACTCTTAAAGTATATAAAGACTATATAAAGAGACTAACTAAGGAATTTAAATAAAAAGAAAGGCCTTTAATTAAAATATTTACTCTTATTTAGAATAAAGAATAGATTACGATACGAACTTATAAATAAATTAGAATAGTATAATATACTAATAAGAAAGAAAGTATTAGAGTATATATACTTAGCTTTAACTTATAGCTTAAATTTAACTATATTACTTTAAACGTTAAAGAAGAATATATAATTTAGTATAAAAACGATCGTATACTACTAATAATATACCTACTTACCTAGATTTAAGAATTACCTTATATCGATAAAAAGCTATAAAGTAAAATAAGATTATAATAAACTCTATAATTAAAGACTCTTTAACTAACTTTAATAAGAAAGAGTATATTACTACTATAATTATAAGATAAAATAAAAATAGAATAGTACTTTAAACTAATTAATAGTTTTAAGACTAGTATAAGGATTTAATATATAAGTAAGAGGCTTAGTATTAATATAAATATTTTAACCTTAACGATCTAGAAAAAGAGGAATATATTAAGAATATATAGAGTATTTATTACTCTAAGGATTATAAAGTAAGCTCTAATCTATATATATACTAAGGATATATAATACGAAATAAATAGACTTTATAACTATTTTATTTTAAACGTTTACTACGCTAGAATATACCTAAGGTAAAACGTTATACTAAGGGATTAAATATAATCGATAAAGTAATATTAAACTTTAAATTAAGTAGTATATTAAAAAACGATAAGGCCGTTGCTAAAAGAGATAACTAGTAATAAGGCTAAAGAAGGTTTATAATTAAGTATTTAAGAATTATAATCTTAAGTTAATAAAGGTTAACGCGCGTATTAATAAAAAGATTATTTAAGTAATAGTAAATATAGGTACTAATATAAGTATAGTATTTAAGAGCTTTATAACTCGCTATCTTTAAGGATAAGAGATATAAAAGTATAACTCGTTCTTACTATAAGAGATAAATTAGAATTATAGTACGATATTTAAAGAGATCTAGATAGTATAAGTATAATATTAAGAGAAATAATATTTAATAGATATTAATATTATAGAAAACTTTAATAAGGAATATATATTAGGACTAAACTAGCTAAACTAAATAAAGTTTTTAATTAATTCTTTAAGAGGGTAACTAATTAATCGATTGTAATTCGAATTTAAATAATATATAAGAGTAGTTTAAGCTTAACCTTTATATCGATTAAGTATAATAAATAGATAAGCTAATAGAGTAGTAAAGGAATCGAATTAAAAAAAAGAACTTAAAGAAGTACTTTAGGAATCGAAAATACCTTACGAATATTAAGATTATAAAGACTTATTTAAGAATAATAAAACTCGAGTTATACTATTTAAATATTAATTATAGGACTATAAAATACTACTAGTAAAAGAAAAGAACTCTTTTAAAGAACGTATCTATCCGCTCTTAAGAGCGTAAGAGATACAGTTACGAAAGTATATTAACGAAAATATAAAGAAGAGATTTATATAGCCTTTAAAATTACTAGCTAAATACCTAATTCTCTTCGTACTAAAAAAGAACGAATCTCTTTAACTCTATATTAATTACTAAAAACTTAACGAGATTACTATTAAGAATAGTTATCTCTTACTATTAATATCTAAGTTATAAAATCGACTCTAAGAAGCTAAATAGTTTACGGCCTTAGATCTTTACGGAGTATATAACTTAATCTATATAAAGAAAGATAAAGAGTAGAAGATCGCTTTTAGTACTCGTTATAGACTTTATAAGTACTAAGTAATACTCTTTAGCCTTATTAACGTACTTATATTATATTAAGTACTTATTAACGAAGCTCTATATAAAGAATTAAATATTTTTATAATCGTATACTTAAACGATATTTTAGTATTCTTTAAAATAAGAGAAGAATATATAAGATATATTAAATAAGCTATAAAACGATTATAAGAACGTAAATTAAAGCTAAAACTCGAAAAATATAAGTTCTTTAAATATAAAGTTTTATTTTTAGGATCTATCATTAGCGAATATAGTATTTAACTAGATTTAGTAAAAGTATAATCTATACTAAACTAGCCGAAACCGATTAACCTTAAGGAACTATAAAGTTTTCTTAAGCTAGCTAACTATTACTAACGATTTATAAAGAGATACTTATATGTTACTTTACCCCTAATAGTATTAACTAAGAAGGAACTATAATTTACTATAAGAATAGAAGCGCTTACGGTATTTAAAAGACTTAAAGAGCTCTTTACTTAAGTACTAATACTAGTTTACTTTAATTTAAAAAAGAAGATTATTATTAAGATAGATATATTAAGATATATAATTACTATAGTAATTAGTTAATTAAATAATAAGAGAAAGATATAACTAGTTATATACTATTCTAGAAAAATATTACTAGTAGAAGTTAACTACGAGATTTACGATATAGAATTACTTATAATCGTAGAAGCTATATATAAATAAAAAGTATATTTAGAAGGTTTTAAATACCCTATAAACGTATACTTAAATTATTTAAACCTAATATACTAGAATTTATTTAAGAAGTTAAATAAAAGATAAATTAAATAAGTTAAAATAATAGTACCTTATAAATTTAAGATATACTACGTTAAAGAAAAAGAAAACGCTAGAGTAAACGCTCTTAGTAGAAGACTAAACTATACTAAAGGTAAAGAAAAGACTATCGAGTACTAGCTTTTTAAAAAGAAAGAAAACGTATTAGTATACGTATAACTATAAATAAATTAAGTAAAAAAGGTACTACTTAATTAGCTAATTAAAGAAAAGATAATTTAATTATATTATAATAATCGAATAGTAGGATATTTTAGAGTAAAGAAGACTCTCGAACTTATATAAAAAAACTAGAAATAGCTAGGTATATATAAGAATATTAAGATACTTATTAGTAACTATAATATATACGTAAGAACTAAAGCCTTTAGATATAAATTATATAGAAAGCTATAAGCGTTATAGCTACCTACTAAAGTATAAGAAGAAGTTATAATAAACTTTATTAAACTACTACTAATATCTAAAGACCCTATTATAAAATAGAAGTTTAATATAATCTATATAATTATAGATCGTTTTACGAAATATACCTACTTTATACTAATACTATTAATAATAAAAGTAAAAGAATTAGTATATATATTTATACGAAATATATTTATAACGTACGAAATACTAGTAAAATTAATATTAAATAGAGATAAGCTCTTTAAATTTAAGTTTTAGTAATTACTAATAAATTAGCTAGAAAGTAAAAATAAGATATTAACTGTATTTTACCTTTAGACTAATAGATAAATAGAAAGAACGAACTAAATACTAAAGTAATATTTAAGAGCCTATATTAATTATAAATAAAATAATTAAATAGAACTATTACTACTAGTATAGATTACCTATAATAATTCTAAGGTTACTACTAGGATTTTACTATTCTACGTAAACTACGGATTCTACTTAAATATCTAGCGAGAATCGCTTAATCTTCGATTAATTATATAATAAGTAATAGTATAAGTTAATAAACTTAAAGAACTATATATATAGCTAATAGTAGAACTAAAGTTTCTTATAAAACGAATAGCTAAATTTATAAATAAAGAAAGATTTAAGGAACTAGACTTTAAAAAGAGAAGTATAGCCTACCTTTTACGACGTAATATTAAAACTAAGAGACTAAGTAATAAGTTAGACTTTAAGAAACTTAAATTATTTAAAATTAAAAAGAAATTAGAACTAGTTATATATAAACTAATATTACTTAAAGATATACGAATATACTTAGTCTTCTATATAGTACTCTTAGAAAAAGCGCTTAAGAACGCTAAGATTTAAAAGTTAATACTACTAAATTAAGAGACTAAAATATAGATTTATAAGATAGAGAGTATACTCGATATAAAATAGGAAAAAGATAAAAAGTTATACCTTATTAAATAAATAAACTATAATAATATTAATAATACCTAGAAACTAAAAGAATACTTAGACTTAAAAATACTTTAAGAACTTTAAATACTTTATTTTAAGTAGACTAGCGCTACTAAATCTAGAAAACGACTAGTTAAGTACTAGGTCGATTATAATAAGAAAAGACGAATATACCGAAGGTATTAAGTTAATACCTAAGAAATATAGTTAGAGGGCTTTTAGAAATCGTTAAAGATACCTCTAAAGATACTTTAGGTATAAGAAGATAAGGCTAAAGAAGAAGGCGCGTTCTTCGCGGCTTACTTAGCCTCGAAACGCTCTAGCGCTTAAATCTATACCTCCTTTATCGTAATTATATTCTTAGCCTTTAATTTAACCTTACAGAGCTTCTTACGAAGAGAGAACTCTTAAGTAACGGCTTTCTAACGAGTCTACTCGAATAAGATACGCGCGCGCTCCACCTTCTTATAAGCTTACTTAATAGCTTTTTAAACTTTTAGCGTAGCCTTTATTTCCTTTAATAAACGAGTACGCTCGAAGACTAAGCGAAACTACTCTTCTTATATAACGCGTATATTATAAGATTTTTAACTACTAGAAAGATAGTATTTTTCGTAAATCCTCGACTTTATATAGACCTTATATTCTAAACTTAAGCGTTAATAGTTAAAATATACTTTAGGTATCTTATCGCTAAAACGTTAATAAAATTACCGAGATACTTATAATAAATAGTTAAAGATTCTTTAACTAACTATTTATTAGAGCGAGGTAGTTTATTATCGGCTTTACGTTTTTATACTAATATAGTTAGCTACGAGAATAAAAGAAAGGAAAAAAAGAGAATATAATATAACGAGAGAACGAATCAATTATATACTTATAAGAACGTAAGTAAGCTAGAGAGAGGATAGTATTACGATTTAAGAGATATAATTAAGCGGCTAGCGAGTTATCTATATATTATAGTATAACTAATATATATATAGATAAGTTAAATAAGGAAGCCTAGTACGTAATAATAAGAGAAGAGATTACGTAATAAGAGGTAATTAGTAGAATTACTAGGGATTAGTATAATTAGTACTAAGAGGGACTAATTATACTAATTATAACTAAGTATACTAAGCGAGTACCCTAGTTAAGATTATAAATATAAGTATATAGATACGACTCTCCTTTATATAATTCTATAGTTCCGTAGTTAACTTAAGTTATACTAGAACCCTATCTATATATAATAGACCTTACCGCGACTTATTTATATAACATCTAGCCCAGCTTACTTAAGTAGAACAAGAGGTTCCACTCGTACCCTTACTAGTCACGTAGAGGACGACGCCTTATAACACTAATATAAGCCAGAAACTCGCACTGCAACTCCCGCCACGACGCCGACGCCGACGCGGTACAGGCGATGTAATATTTGCAAGGACAACCCCGGTAACGAAAGTACAGTACACGAGGACAGTGTGGTGTGGTGCATAATAAGCTGCATCGTGCCCTTACTGTAATTCGCAGTCATCGCGGTATCTCGTGGTATACACCCAACTGCCATACTTCTTGACAGTACAGTAAACTACTATCTGCTCCTTTTCACGCGTGGAGACTACGAGAAGCACGACTGCAGTGCGTTCGGACCTGGCGCAAATTTATGAGGTCGTGGTTGGGAGACTCAGTGCAGCTGAGCTGAGCTGCTTCTTCACTCCTACCGGTGCCAATTTATCAGCGAGTATACTACCTAATAAGTACTAAGCGCGAACCGAAAACAACGTAAGTTCTAGGAGATTCATGTTGTCGAGCGATAACATTGTGCTCGATGTTGACTATCTGTACACTATCCTGCCGCCCCATACAATGCTCGTCCCTAACACTGTCTCATACATGCTGTGACAAAACAAAATGCTACGCCACAAGTCGTCCTATCGCCATGCATGAATCTCATCAAAATTATATATCAGCCTTGCTGCAATCCTCCCTGCCTCGAGGTTTCGTTGCCCCGTGCAAATGCATGCGCTCACGTCCAAACATGGGTATCATTCCTCCACTGTCTCTCGCATGTCAGACCTTCACATATTGCTTCCAAAATGACTATTGAAGAAAGGCATGATTCCCTCGAGTTTCTTTCTTGCCTCAAGGGCGTCCCGGTCCATCTGCGCACGCTTCTGCCGCAGCTCTTCCATTTCTCGCTCAACATCACCATGTTTTCTTGCCGTGTCTTCATGCCGCTGTTTCAAGCTCTTGTTCTCCGTCTGCAACTTGTGCATCTGTGTCTCGGAGTCCTGCCATTGTCGCCGCACTGAAGCGATTTCGTTGTCTTTTTGCCGCAGTACAGTCTCATGATGCTGTTTCGACGATGAAAGATTGTCGAATTGAGCCTGGAGATCGTCGTTGTCTGCTTCGAGATCCTGGACTTGCGAGCGCAGACCAGTCAGCTCCTTGTTTGCAGCTAGCAGGCGTGCTTCGACGTCCTGGACACGCTGGTCCTTTTTGACTACCAGATCCTCAAGGTCGCCGAGCTTGCGGTCTTTTGTACCAAGTTGAGAGTTCAGTGATCGAATTTGTGATTCGTACGAGTTTGTGTTCCGTTCCTTCTCTTCATTCGTAGAGCGTTGGATCGACTCAAGCTTTCTTTCAACTTCATCAGCTCGTCTGTCTTTTTGTAAGAGCTGAGACTTTAGACTTCGCAGTTCTGCTTCGAGGGTTGAAAGTTTGGTGTCTTTCTCGCGGTCCGCTTGAGAGTGGTTCGATTCTAATTCGTGTATCTTCCGATCTTTGACGCCGAGTTGTGATCTTAGCGAGCGAACTTCTTGGTCGAGACCGTCAACTTTCGACGTATCTCTTTCAGCATGGACGAGGTCGTCGTTGAGGTCTTCGACCTGCTTCTGGAGGTCTTTCTTCTCTGCTTCGAGCCTCGTTATTATCTGGCCTGCTTGGATGACCTGCTCACGACGAGTCACAAGCTCTTCTTCGCCTTGCCGCTTGCTGTCAACAGCAGCATCAAGCTGATCTTCGAGTTCTTCTTGTTCCACAATAGCTTCGGCCAGCTTCTCACTCAGCTCGTTTTCTCTTAATTGCAGACGCTTGAAGATCTCTTCCTTGTCCAATGCAAGCGCGCGTTCCGCTTCTAGCGTGTGTTGAATCTGATGTACATTGAGCTCTGCTCTCCTCCGTTCCTCCTCTACTCTCTGCCGCTCGAGCTGGTCCTGTTTCATCTTTTCATGGAGTTGATCGATTCTCTCATCGCGTTTCTTGACCTCACTTGCTGTCCTTGTTGCACCAAGCAGTGGCCGTAAGCGCACGAACAAGCGCCACCATGGATTCGATTGCAGGTCGAGGTAGACATTGAGGTTGCGTTGGATCACACGTGTCGCTTCAGTGCGATACAGCTGCTTGTATGCTATCCTCCTTTGCATGAAGCCTCGCGCGACAGATTGGAAGCGAGCCATGATCTCACGAATTAAGGTGTCTCTTTGCTCCTCAAGATCAGCTAGCACACCAGCTCTGAAAAAGACCTTAGTGATACCGACACGGAACACTGATCGGTCCAGCTTCAACCTCTCGAGGATCATCTTCGCTGCTTCTTGTCCACCGAGATATCCTATCGGCATGTTCTGGCACAGCACTTCGTACCTCGATCTGAACTCGGCGAAGTTCAATCTGTTGGGGAAGCCTGTCCTAGCTATTCGAATGCCCTCCAAAACACCATTACACCTGAGCTGATCAAGAACGAGGGGTGCATTGAACTGCTTTGCTTTCTTTTTGTGGTTTGGTAATATACAGCGTACGAAATGTGGTTGTGTTGAGTGTAACTGTCGCATCAAACTGCTCAGCTGCTCCTTATGCCTCTGTGCCACCGTTCTGAATAGGCCCTTCTTCACCCTGCTTCTTGGGCTGTAGAGTTCATCGCTTTCGTCGACGCAGTCGCTGAATAGGTTCGAAACGTGGTCATCCTTGGAGGCAGCAAGAAGCCGTGTAAGGTTGTCATTGAGTGGATCTTTGTTCTTCTCGAGCCAGCCTTCGGTTGAGTACTCGACTTCAGCAGCGTAGTGTGTCAAGATAAATCCCTGCCGAGGTCGAGCTGCAGAATACTTGGGCGTCTTCTTTTCCCACAACGAATGCAGCTTGTCTGTGAACGATTTGTCTGTGGCTTTGGGCATGACAGAGTCCTCGTCAAGGCACGAGAAGATGCCGATTGGATTTGGGAGTTCGATTAGGTCGATGGTCGGCTGCAAATCCTTGCCAAAGTCGATGAACTGCCACTCGATCTGTTCTCTGGCGTACTCCTCTTGCTCCAGGACAAACATGTAATGATTGAAGAACTGCTGGAGCTTCTCGTTTGTGTAATTGATGCATAGCTGCTCAAAGCTATTGTTTTCGAAGATCTCGAAGCCAGCAATGTCAAGAACGCCGATAAAGTGGTTGTCATCGCTGGTCAGTCCGCCTCGATCCAGCCGTTTGTTGATTCTGCTGACTAGATCTCCAAACTCTCTTTCGTAGATACCTTTGGCAAGAGCATCCAGAGCAAATCGCACCTGTTCCGCAGTCTGGACCTTTTCGACCCATTCTCGGCCAGCCTTGACTTTCGGATGCAGTAAGCCTTTGATGAATGGCTCCGTTTGGACACCCAGCAACCTGCAGGCTCTGTCCAAGGAAGCCTTCGCCTCTGCTGTCAGCATAGCTTGATCAGTGGCACGACTTTCTTGCTTCGCAGCGACATTGCCAATGTGTAGCACTGCAGAAATTGTTCTGAAGATTGCATTCTGCTCTTGTTCGGTAAAGCCCATGACATGGAAGGCTTCTATCAGGTGATTCCATTCATCACGGTCCGAGACACCCCCGATAGTGTCATTGCCGCCACGAAGGTAGGCGAAGTCTTCAATGTCAAGACCGGACAGAAGAAGCGAATCTCGAAGGCGCTTATCTGCACCGGCAAGCATCTGGTAGAAGACATGATAGCTTCGTTCGTGCTGACTCACTTTAACAACTCTCGATTTCTCGAGCAGATACCAATCGATGAAAGCGCCTGCAATTTGACCTGAGCGGGTGAACTGGATTCGAATGAATTTTCCGAAGCGCGAAGAGTTGTTGTTTCGCACGGTTTGAGCATTACCAAAAGATTCGAGGATGGGATTCGCACGCAGAATTTGCTGGGATAGGTTTGAGAGTTGCTTCGCAGGCGAACGGTTAGCTAGTGGTGTGTCGAGGTCGGAGGTAGCGACAGCAGCCAAGTATTGTATGACTTTTTTGGTGTTTTCTGTTTTTCCAGCACCTGATTCACCAGTAACCAGAATGCTTTGGTTCTCACCCTCCTCTACCAGACGTCTGAATGCAGCGTCTGCAACGGCAAAGATGTGTGGTCGGGATTCTTCTCTTGTTTGGCCCTTGTACATGCGCACGTAGTCATTGCCGTAGATGGGAAGAGAGCAGTAGGGATTTACGGCGACCAAGAACAGGCCTGAGTAAGTGTATATCAGATCTGACTGATAGCGTGTCTCAAGGTTGTGGATGACGGAGGCTTCGTTGAGGTGGGTAAGCTCAGCCATATCGTCGGCCTTATCGAACTTGGCAGGGTTGACCATATCGACATCTTCCAAGTCAAGCTCAATCTGCGAGCCAGAGTCGAACTGCACGACGACTCTTTGCTGAGGTAGCTCGGCGACAATCCATCCTCGCACAAAGGCCTTTTCTGGATCCTTGACCCAGACATATCTCTTTCCTGAAAAGTCGTTCTCTCCTTCTATGGCCGAGACTCGATCTTCACTCCTTCTAAACTCCTCAGACTTCACGAACTGAGGAGCGAATGTGCTCGAGGAAGCTGTTCTCTGCATGGAATTTGACCTTATATGTGACGGGATGGGACTGAAATTGCTAGCAGGCGATTGTGATTGAGATTGATTGCGCGAGAAGCTGACTGCATTTGGGGTGGCGAACCTGGTCTGCTTCTGCTGAGCTGACGGTGAGAGCGGCATTGCTTGTGACATGTCTGCCGCTACAGGACAAGGGACAGGTACAGGTACAGGCGTGGGTGAATTATGTCTGGTATAACTGTGGTTGCGCTGGCCATGGGGATGGGTGTTGCTGAATGGCGTCGTCGAAGGGCTGACTTCGTGTAAGATCATCTTTGCTCAACTATCGTGTATCATGCATGTTAATGTGCTCGGGGAATTCTATGTCGACGACGAACTGCAAGAGCTGCGGTGACGATCGTTCTACCGACGTACTTGTTTCCTGCACTAGGCCAGAATCGGCGAAGGCGCGTCTGGCATCGGTTGTCACAACGACGTGAGGCATTCAGGCAGCTCAATCCCGACCCTGATCACGTCGTGGTTCAATCCTCGCCTTCCGGGGCCCTCTAACTACTACAGACTAGTGTGAACCGAACTAAGACCCTATTTTTCTAGTTAGACATCTAAGGTCCAGAAACAAATCGACATCAAAAGCTCACATATATCTAACATTCCCTCAGCATAGGCGACCTTAGGCCTTTCCCTGACAATGTCTTCCAACGTCGGCCTCTCAACACCACGCGGCTCAGGCACATCCGGTTACGTCCAGCGCAACCTCAGCACCCTCAAACCACGCGCAGCAGGCTACGGCCAGCCCTACAGTCTGAATGACAGCGCACGTCCCCCGAAGATACGGAAGCCCGACGAAGATATCCTGAAACACGACCGGCTGCGCGAGATCGAGGTTAAGGTTATGGAGTTGCAGGATAAGCTTGAAGACGTGGGAGAGTTGGACGAGGAAGAGATTGAAGAGGAATGTGAGAAGTTGAGAACGAAAATGGTGGGAGAGATGGAGAGGGGAAGGGGTGGGAAGGGTGAGAAAGGGGGGCGGACCAAGAGTTATCAGGTACATGAGTTGGCAGAGGCGAAGGCCAGGGAGAGTGAGAAGATGAGACGGGCGTTGGGACTGAAAGGTGGCGCGAAAGATGGTGAAGAGGAGGGTGACCATCCTATGGCCAGGCAGGAGAGGAGAAAAAGGGCTGCTGACTTGCAGCGGGTAACGAGGGAAGGGGAGGACGAGAGGGGCAATGGTGGGAGAAGGAGGAAGTATGAAGATGACTGATGGCTGACATGGCCTTTTCGTGCGGACACACCACCTGCAGCTGACACGCACAAAGCAGGCCATGAAATTACTGCCACTACCTGAGTCCATTCGACACTCAGAGACCTGGTTCAGAACCTTCGCATTGGCATATTCATCGCACAAGAGCTGGTGAAAGGCAGAATTATTGAGCCACTTGATCCGGCACTGAGCAGGATACTCAGTTTCTCGCTATCACGTGGACAGAGCGAAGGAGACACAGTCATCGCCAGGACGAGAAATCAACCTTGGAGAGTACAGCCATTTCAGAGAGAACCCTGGCCCCGGTGTCATGTGAGAGGCGATGCGCAGAAGCGCTGCGCCAAACACTTTCACCAATGGGAGCAATATGTCCAGAGGAATCTCGCCCTTCTTTCTCCACTCTGCGAAGTGAGAAGCGAAAATGAGGTATCAGAACTCTACAAAGCGAAAACGACAGCTCAACTCGATAGATTCAATGGTGGCATGTGAGCTTCTGCTTCTTGCTATAAAATATACGACCAACAACTCCACCAGCAGCATGTCCAGCAAAACATGTTGGATGTTTCGACCATCTCTTGAGGTTGAACCATTGTCCTTGCAACAACAAACGCCAAAATCCAGAATGCGTGACCAGGGTCGTCCACGCGGGTGGAATGTGTGTTCGGCTGTAGTGCCATTCTCCGCATTGCCCAGACCCGCAGTGAGCGCCCCGTGGCATCTCGATGACAAGAAGCGAAGACCGCTCAAATAGCTGAGTCGTGGAAAGAAGTCCTTCGGGCCAAATCGTGGCTAGCGAACATTCGTGGATTGGGACGAAAATCTGCGAGTGTTAATCTGGAGAACAGTAGGACGCAGTTTCATGCGCGAACTTTGCATCTTATTGAGCTTCTCGCTCAATGTGCAGCTAGCGCTGCTAGACACCACTATCAAACGTTAGATCGATGCTACAACAAACAAGCGAACGGGAGCCATACCAGAAGGCGGGCCAGTGATGCCGGAAAGCAAAGCTGATTGGTTGGAGACTGCTGGAGGGGCTTGGGGGATAGACTCCGAGTGGGAGGTCCGATTCCCTGTCACCCCACGTGGCTCAGGCGAAATTGTGTTCTTTTGGTGTATCAGGCAGCGACAGCCATTTGCCGAATTTATGCTTTGTATGCACCTTATGCAAAGAAACATTGCAATTAGGGTGCTGCACATTGAAATCATCAAACATAGATGGAGGAGAGAAGCATACATTATGAAGGTATTTTGACTTGGGTTATTGTGCCTTGGTGCTTTTGTTGCTTTGCGCGGAAAGCAGTTGAGTAGCAAGAGGAGTCTGTGAGATTATATCTTAAACCACTTTGTAGATAGGATAGACACATTCACTTGATCCATGATTCCCTTCTACTGTACAGGACAGTAGAGTGTACCTGAGCGGACCCCGCGCATCCTTGTCAGTTTGCCTTGTGGGGTACTAGGACACATGTTTGTGCCCCAGGCTCGACATGCCTTCTTAGTTGATTGGTTCATAGTCTCTTTACCCTACAATGTTGCCTCACGTCCCTCGAGGGACTCACATCACCGAGCATGGTTCGCTCACTTAAGATCTTTAGAACCCCGCTTGGAATTTTCTAACTATATCGAGAACTCATGTGGCGGCTAGTGTTCGACAATTACTTACTTGCAACCCTTTGTTATAGTACAACGTGGTGCTTGAGGACAACACTGGATCCCTGAGCATTTCCATGTCATGTCAGATCTGCCTCACTAACACCACTTCCGTCATGGCCTACCCAGCTTCAATCCAGCAATGCCATCATCTGATACTCCCTACTTCATTACTGGTTTGTTGTTGGTCACTCCCTTGCACAATCAGAGGCCGGCGAACCGGGCCAACCTACGTTTGATGCTTCTGTACAAGAGGTCTATGTCTGACTGAGCTGGGTAGCTTCACATCCGTTCGTATTTAAGAATACATTCTCAAGCCCAGGAGGCTGAGAACACCACTTCTCTTTCGGAAACTTGTTATTTTATGTTTGCGATCATTAGGCCCCAACTATTATCAGCAGTAGGTGAAGCGAACCAAAGGGCCCTTGACTTGATTGTCGAAGCTTTGGCTAGACAGATATTCCGTGTTTGAAGCGGTAGACACACATCTCTTTGGAATATCATTAATGCCTCAGCTTATCGCAATTTCTATGCGAGAAATACAAAGGTAGTCTCTGATCTCCATACGAGAACGCAGTGTACCATAGAACATCTATAAAATGATTGACCGCGAAGACAAGCTCGCTTTCATATAATATGTACTGTGCATGTACAGCTGTCGGGTATGATTTTGCAGAAGCAAGCAGCGCTGGCATTATTTCGGCCACTTCCTTATTGCGGCTGAAGGCACCTAGCACTGCACGTTACGGCTGCAGTCTGGAACCAAAAGCAGCACCTGCCTGTGTGTAGACGAGCTTGTGCAATTTAGTATCGGTTGTTACCACTGTAGAAAAACAGCGTACATGCGCAGATGCCTTGAGTCTTGACCTGACGAAAAAGTTGTTACCAGCTAGCTCTCGCCCGATTTGCTGTCCTGCCTAATTGACATGACGTGCACCTGCATGAGTAGAACCCAAGTCATATCATGAAACGTGGTCGGTCACACGCGGATAGATTGGATTTATGGCTGCTTTGTAATTCATCACTCTACTGCGCTTACTAGATATTGCCGCCTTGGGACATATCACCTCAGTATGCAAAAGAGTCCACCAGGTCCAGCCAGACATAGTTGGGTTGCGTCCATCTCTGCATCGGGCTATGCCGGTCAGCAGTGTCACTGAGTGTAGTGCTAGATAAGCTCGTTTATGTTCTGGTGGTCTGAGTGACTGAGTCAGATGTTATGGAGTGTGAAATCATGGATCTAACAGAATATTGAGACCGAGGGATATTAGACGTTGTCATGTTTAGATGTAATAATACAATGTGAATATCTTATATACTGCCTAGTAAAGCCGCTTTGTAAGTAGAGAATACTAACATCAGTTATCAGCTTGTGACCCAGGGTATACTTGTGACCCAGTCAAATCGGTAAACCGCGTTTTGAAAAGCCTCTACCTCTTGAGTATTCCTACGTATTATTTTAAGTAGGCTATACTCTACGATTACTACGTCGATTCTATACGTCCGGATACTCATTTTATTATATATTAATGTGGTTATTACTACGTAAATAGCTGATTCCGAAGTGGTCTTTTTCGACTTAGGAAAATAAGTTTCGGCAAAGTTGCACTCAAAAAATTTGTTCGGAAAAGTTGCAAATTTGTATGGGGACTGGGTCACAAGTATACTCTGGGTCACAAGCTGATAACTGATGTTAAGCCTACGCGTGATATTACAGGAGTAACACACAGCCAGCGCGATAGAGTCACGTGATGCAGGTATTGCTACGGCCGAAACCTCAATCCTTCAGACCCGCCTGCAACTTCGATCCATACCGCCGCCAGCCTTCAGCTGAACCAGTATGTTCCAGCGTATCGCTCATATGTCAGGCCGACAGTACGTGCGAAAGTGTGTCTGTCATCGTGTATATAATGCTCGTGTATCCTCAGCCTGTGCGATTGACTCCCACTCTACTCACAACTAGATAACTCACGTACATCGGTCCACCGCTAATATCACAATGGCGTTCACGTCAATCTACCAGCCATCCTCTAAAAAGTCCAACATACAGGACTCTAAGTTCGAAATATTGAACGTACTCCGATACAATTTCTCGATACTCACCTGGATCCTGGTTGGCGCATCCTTGCAAGCACTAGCAGTCTACCTATTCTCGAGCGGCCGATATGTCCTTCTTATCAGTACAGTTGTGTTGATTGCCAAAATCACGAGGACATTACTACAAGCGTACAAGATCACACCAAATCCGTACCTCGAAGATGTGTTTCCTGGCCGAACAGCTGCACTTCTTCCAAACGAAGAGACGGGCGAAATAGAGACTGCCTCCTCGAGAAAGATTGCTGTCCTACACCTGGGTGCAAAGTCGAACCATCCCTTCGGCTACTTCGCCCCGCAATTTAGCAAAGTCGGCGAATGGATACACAAAATGAATGAGGGGTTTGACTATGGCACAACGAAAGGGTTCATGGGTCAGACAACCTTCCACCGTCTCGATGAGCGAGGAGCGCCTGAGGTCGTCTTGATCTCCTACTGGAACAGCATTGAAGACATCTGGGCGTTTGCACATGACGACCTGCATCGCGAAGCATGGCAATGGTGGGAGAAAACCATCAAGGAGAACGGCTATGTTGGCATCAATCATGAGATATTTGAGGCTGATGCCCAGCATTGGGAGAACATCTATGTCAACTTTCAGCCAACTATGATGGGTGCTACTACTCATCTGAAGAAGGGTGGAAAGACACTAGAGGGCGGCATCGTTCCTGACCAGTGGGACAGTCCACTCGTTGATGCGAGGCGAGGGAAATTGGCTAAGAGCTCTGGCCGGATGGGAAGAGAGATCTCAAAGTACGATGCAAACAGGGTTGCGAAAGAATTGTACGAATGAGCAGAGGCAAGTAATCGTGTCCATATCCATTCGTGTGCACGCGTATCAGGACGTCTTTCTTAGTGGCGGCGTAGCGACAGCGTTGTAAAGCATATAGCAACAGTGAGGAGTTCCAGATTCAGTATCTGATAGCTTTATGGGTCACTAAGGTAGTTAGCATAATCTTCTGTCTACGTACAAAACATAGTGCACTGATCAAGAACTGGTAGTGTTCCAGATCTGATTTTCTTCATCGAGGCTACGGACCGATACTGTGAAAAACGATGATTATCGTGTTTGCAGGAGATGCACCTAGATACACCGTAAGGTTGGTCTGATCTGACTAGCCTGGAATGCGCTGTTTCCAGGTCAGTAGTACAGGGCCAAGCCTCAATGTCAATACCGTTGATGTGGAGCTGGAACTTTCCATGTTGGTAGTTTCTGATATTTGAACTCAATTTCATTGACAAACCTCGACCTCAATAACCACAGATGTAGAAGTCGATATACCTGAACCATTGACGGATCCTTTGGACTGTGTTAGAGTCTTGCGGATGGCTGGACTTGTTTCACGAAGCAGGACTGACGACATTGGCTTGTTTTCATGATCTAACCTCGACCTTCTAGGAGAGCTTTGTGACTGAGGTGAACACCCATCTCAATCATCCTAGACTAAACACAAGCCCCCCAATATTTGCTCAGGGGAATCGCTGAACTAGCATAACCTCTTAGCTAATACGATACAGGGTTTTCAGTCCTGGTTTGCATTGCAGGATGTGGAGCAGGTCGTGCTCGATTCAGCCAGTCGTGCAAATGATGCGCAAGACACATTGCCCGAGACATCACAGCTGCAGCCAATTGATGGGTGGTTGATAGCTTGGTTGCCATGAACTTGATACAGCTAGATGTGCAGTTCCGAGCTGTGAATCTCAACCCGCCCTCCCTACTTGTCACGTATTAGGTAGAGACATGTACGCTAACAGTACCCTAGCGAGCGAGAAAGAATCATTGTATACGACGAAGTCAGGTTAAGCGCATAGAAGACGCGCTTCACAACGCAGACCGCGTCGGGATAGGCTATCCTGAGACACGCTAACGCAAGCCTCCATTGCTACCTAAGTCTTATATGTTCTAAGATATTCTGTTGCATCCTACCAATACCTTTTAGTGGCACACCTTCGTGGCTTCTAGACTGATGTTCCGCTTCTCAGGGATATTGTTACGACACGACCAGGCCAAATATGTGCATAGACCAGGACTTAAACTGCAGGTGTGGACAGTGTACATACTTACGCTCAAGTAAAAGACAGTTCAAACAGGATCCGTAACGGTCACACTCCTCGAGTTACCTGGTGCTCTCACTTCCCTGGTGGAGACAGTCCGATGAATTTGATATGCTTAGCACCTTGTTCACTTCCAGCGTGATTCATGAGCCCCACCTTGCAGCCTTGCCAGGAAGTAGTTCCTGTCCACACCCACTCAACTGCATACTACCAGGTATACAGCGGCTCACTGAGCACGCCAACAGCTCATTCAATACCATCTCTATTACCGTCCGCATCCACATTCGCAATGGACTCTATACGACCCGTCTACCTGACGAGTGGAACACACAATTGGTTCAAGAATGTGTTGCAATTTACTGACGATGATTTCGAGCAATTTTTGGTAAGCTGTACCTCAATTGCTGTAAGATCAAGTCTAATCAAATGCATAGGCTTTTACACGAGAGACACACAAGGATATGTTGTGTTGTCCCATTTGGAGGGATATCGATGCCAATTATTGTCTTGTCTCATCAGAGCAGGAGTCTACGGCCATTGCCATCTTGAGGTCCCGCAGTCATCAGCTGTTCCCGAAAGATCTTCCTGACGAGACTTTGCAGTCTGCATTACGCAGTCGCTTGTCCATCTGTCGTGAATCGTGGAGAGGCGGTCAGAAACGATTGCGCACGAAGGCAGCAGCTCACACAAGCTCCTCCCAAAGAGAAGACCCTGAGGAACTATCACAACCTGCCGAAGGCGAGAAGAGCACAACCCACTCAGCTCTCCAGAGTCACTCAGCTCCTTCACTGAAGATCGTACTGAAGTTGCCCAACTCCCGCGAGGGGCTAGCCAGGCTCAGTGCTAGCCAGCGTGTGGACTATACTGGCGACACCAGCCGCATTGGTCGATCGGAGGCGCCAATCAAAAGACTACTCAGGTCTTCAGAAGACAGTCGAGCCAATTCCTGTTTGCTCAACTCAACCAGATCCCCTACTTCAGAATCTGAGCTCACAGAGCTGGAGAGCAGTGATGATGGAAACGGCATCCAGCCCACGGATAAGCTTACTGACAGCTCGAAAAAGCCGACAACCTCCCTTTCAGCTGATCTTCCAGAGGACAATGAAGTCAGTGTTGCCGATAGACCCTCACAGCACAAAAACAGCTCAGCAAACATTGACGACGGAGACACAATAACAGTTGATGTCGAAGGTCGGAAAAGAATGTTACTAGCTGAGCATCGAGGAAGACCAGCTTTATGAAGAGACAAAGAGCATCTGTTAGCAGCCACAACGCGAAGGTATGTTACAACAAAACCATTACTGAAGCTTATCATTGACATATGCAAGCGACGACGCATGTATGACAAGCAGGAGACAGAAGCACGACCACAGTTGGACCAATTCACCACACGAAACGAGCTCGCTAATACCCTCCCTCACGCCCAACCTGTTCCTACCACGGATACATACCCTTCTCTAGCCCAGTTGGCCACAAACAACATGGACGTGCTAGTGCCAGTCGCCAGCACCCTGCCGGAAGGTTACGCCATTTCGATTTCAGATTGTGAAGAAGCAGGATCAGATAAGCAGGAGCCTCAGCGCAAGGGAGCAATAAAGCCATACACTCCGCTTCCCAAGAGTCTCAGCCCCAATCCAGCCCTGGACCGGATTCTCAGCCAGCTGCAAGATCTGCCTACACCGCCAGAATCTAATCATCCTCACAGCGTTGACCGCGAGGTTCTTGCCGAGCCACACTGCGTACATCCCGTCGGGGCCAACGACGCAGTCAGTGGGCAAGATACGGCTACAACAGGAGCCGCGGCAGCAGAACGAGATGACACTTTCCATGGAGACCTGGAAGACGCGCAGGCGAAGGTGATACAACTAGAAGCAAAAGTGAAGCTACTTGAAGAAGCCCAAAAGCCCGAAGCCCTCAAGGTCGAAGTTCTGCAGCAAGACCTCGACGAAGAGCGGAAACGCCACCAACAATCCATCTATGATCTCCAAGAGAGAACGAGGAGTCTTGAGCAAAGCCAACAGACAGCTGGAGAATTACAAACAAAAATCTTGAGTCTAGAAGAATCCTTATCTAAGTCACAAGTCGATCTTGATACGCACAAGCAAGAATATAAGGAGGACCGCGCCCGGTGGCATTCTAACATGAACAGCCTGCGCAGTCAAATTACTACTATGAGGATCGCTGGACTCGACAGCAATGCCAATCAGAGCCAGACAGCAATTAGCAGCGCGAAGCAAGACGCGAAAAACACGGCGCAGGAGATCGCGAACCTACAAGCTCAAGTCGAGACGGCCACGAATCGAGCTGAGAGGTCTGAAAATGCCGTCCAAAAGCTCACCAGCCTCTACGACGATTTGGTCACGCAACGTCATACGCTTTCGTTGGAACACAAAGATTCCATACAGCTGGCCAACAAACTCATCATTCGATGGCAGAGATTCTTCGCCGACCTGGTCTACATCCTATTCACGCTCATAGAAGAAGACTTCAGCGCCAGACGTCTAAGAGAGATCATGCGACAGCAGGGGATTAATAGGAAGATAGTGAGAGAGCTCAAGGTTCGGGAAGCACAGTGGGAGCCCTTCGTTGCCGCTGCCCTGCACGATCGATGCATGGACGCAACAACGACATACCTCACTAAGATGATGGATCAGCACCTTCCTGAGAGCGCAGCCGAAGTGCTAGCGCAACTTGAAGAGGCTGGGAGGTGAGGACGTGACGCATAGGCACTCGCACAGATTACCTGGTACGATGTGACCGCTCCAAAAAGTTTGCCATAGTTTTTGTATCGCGCAGAGCTCTTAAAGCAAAGCTCACTGCTCAGCCGAACCATTTTTTTGGCAAGAAGAAGAGCCTGTGTGAATCTCACATTCACGAAAAACGTGCCTGAATTGTGCGAACGTCGATAAGGACAAGGTATCATACTCTAGGCGATTGGTTGCTTCAAAGTAGCTGAAGTACTAGTAGAGATCCCTCTCTCTGATGCTGCGTACTGTATGTTTAGTCGACTCTGCTCTTCCACCGAATACGAAAGAGTTTCATAAGACATGCCAGAGGACACGTCAAATCTGAGGACAGCGACTGCCGCGATCCTCACTGTCCACGAAAACTCTAGGATTTTCACTACTAACGATATGAAACTTCTGCTTCACATAATGTGCGCTAGATATTAGCCGTCCCATCGTTTATCGATACAGTACGCGCTGAAGGCTATATTGTTTGCCTCGAAGGAAACGTTTATTAGCTTCTTTAGAACGGTCAGAGCCCTTACTTAATGCCTTTGTCTCTGATTGTTAATGTCCGTCTGATCTACCGCGAGTCCGTGGTCTTCAATGATAGTTGAAGGCTAGTTTTCGTGCAGTGGAAAAAGTGCACGTAGGCTACTTCCTCGTCGGTGCAAACCTCTAATGCGAAACATTTTTTGGTGAATCCTGGATGTATTGACATAACCTGGATACCCATTACATGTCGATGGTAGAGGATAACGTAGTAGATAATAGTAACTTATCTTGAGGTCCGCAGCTTAAGGCTCCGGAAAACGGATTCGGCTATATACCTCATCCAGATTTCATGTCGACCAATTGAAGGGTTATAAGCTTTCTAGCAATGCTGTTTATCGCGTATGGTTTTAATCATGCTCCATCCAGTTTGCAGTCAGAATGTCCTTCTTGATCTCAGACCCGACGCAGTAGTGTAGCGGCTGCTTACATCTTTGTAGTGTACCCGAAAGAGCAAGAGGAATCGCATGTCAGAGCTCTGATAGTTTGGTGATCTCGAAAGAGCGTCGATTCTAAGAATCCATCAACATCTAGGGCGGTCTCCACAACATTAAAGCTCCCAAGGATTTGCAGGTCCGACGGTGGGGTGCCTGACAAGTCGATTGACGATCGACGGAGGCATCTTCAACCTGCTCATAAATGAGTCGATCCAATAGACCAGACGCTCAGGCGCGGGCTGCTGGGGGTTTGTCAATGGCCTAAGTATACTGAACGTGATGTCTGGCGCGTGAGGATACGTACCTTAAGCCTGAAGAAAGTCACTATTTGGGACATTCTTACGGTGCTTGGCCGAGAGTGAGGCCAACATCCACAGACGGTGCGAAGAGATCGCCTGATCGACGGAAAAGACTTAAAGAAGGAACCCGCAACGACTGTCTGGGGTGGGACCCGACAAGACGGTCTATGGTGCCAAATAACATGACTGAGGATATGGACCGGGATGATCCAAGTTGCTTAGTACGCATATCAGCCAAGACAACGAAACTACTCCGTGGCATGAAGCGGATGCAGGCGCCGGGCCACATGAAGTTCGATTCACTGGAAGGTCGTGCATTGATGCAGCTTTCTTACAGTCCCATCGCGCAGCAGTGTGCTTGAGCTCGCGGGTTGATGCTGGCTCACGCGTCAACTTTTCCCCCTCAAGAGTCAGTATCAACGCATTGCCCTTTTCAGTCGCATTGGACATAACCATGTCAACCTCCATTGCGTACCCAGGACGTGAAGTCAAGATAGAAGTTGTCCCGCATTGGGGCACCGCCCGGTCTATTAGAAGCTTTTTAGATATCCTCCATGTATTGACACCTCAGTCCGTAAGGTCATCTCAGCCGTCCGTGATAAATCGAGATACCTGTGTATGTAGCAAGAAACACCTCAGATGCCGCCGGTAGATAGCAACCAGTGCCTATCCTAAACTTCTAAAAATGAAAAAGAAGACCCCTTGCTTCTGGTTCTCCCTCCACAAAATAGCTGACCAAAAGGACAACCGAATCTTATCGAAAAAGCACTACGATTTCTGTGCACTCATGTGGCCTTTCGAATCTTGACCAGGATTAGCCTCCCAGTAGTGGTTATACCTGCACAGTCCGTAGTAGGCCGAAGCCATAAGCGCGCCGATGATTGGACCGAACCTGCAAATATGGTCAGCACAAGCAACACCAATTTGTGTCTCACTCACCAATAGATGTAATGGTATCCGGGGAAGTCTGGTTCGGCTACACTCGGCCCGAAAGATCTAGCAGGATTGAGAGAACCGCCAGTGTAGAGCACGGTGCCCAACTCGGCGACGAACAGTGCCAGGCCAATGGCGACAGGGGCAAGCGGAGTGGTTTCGTGTTTCTCGGCAGCGACCATAAGAATAACAAAGACAAGAAGACACGTGCCGAATGCCTCAATGAAGACTCCCTGAGCGATCGACGTGCCCTCAGAAAGCCTTGTGACGACCGCCAGTTCACCAGGGAGCATGCACTTCACGAGAGCGGCTGCGACTATGCCACCTAGAAGTTGAGCCGGTAGGAGGAAAGCGGACCGTATCCAGGGTACGTTCTTGGTGATGGCAAGTGCTAGTGTGACCTGAATAGTAAGCAACGGTTCAAAATCAGCGAGGAAGCCAACTTACGGCAGGGTTGAAAAGTCCACCAGATATCCTATAATGTGCCCACACTGTGACCATCAAGCTGAAGCCGAAACTCAGACTAACGAAAAGTAGGCCCTGAGATGTTGCTGCTGCTGAACCGCCGTTCTGGGCTGAAGCCTGCGTGCCTGCAAAAGCAAACCAGAGAAACATGGTTGTGCCAATAAACTCGCTGGCCGCCGCAACCAGATGGCCTCGAAACGTCTTCCATTTTGAGTGCTTTTCTTGTTCTCGTTCGAACTCTTGAAACGGTCTCTGCTGCCGACTCCGACGGTCTCTGGAGCCCGAAGTTGATCTGCGACCAGAGTGAGGAGGGTAGGAAGAAGGCATCTTCGGTGATTGCGAGGTGGAAATGTTGTAGGCGCTTCTAGCTCGTGGCGTTCAATCAGGAGAATATTCCAGGCTTTGTCGCTGGATGAGGAGTGTGTCGCGAGTAACAGTCATCCTTTGCGGAAGTCGAACAAGTGAAGTAAACCATGAATCGTACTCGTCACAGCAGAAAGGAATGCTTAGGGTACTTCACCCGAAACCTTAGGGCCCCCGTCTTTACCAGCCGCCCGGTCCTTGCTAGAAGCTGGGTCTTGAACCGGATTGGAAATGAGACACCCACCTAAAGGGCGGACTTTTACGTCACCAGGTAGAATTACTAGCGATCGCGATGGACCGAGCTGGATGCTGAAACAACACGCGAGGATACTTCTTGCGCAGACTAAGATAGCCGAGCTCCATCGTCATCCAATGCAATTGTCAAAGCCACCGACGTTAACCCCGTTCGCTTGCAAGCCTCGCCTTGGAAGGGCTTGAAAGAACGGTAGGGGTCTACAAGCCACACCTAGACATGTTCGTGCTAGCTCCTGCACGTCGAGTAGTCCTGACGCGTCAAAAATTGGTTGACCAGCTCAACAAAAACATCGCTCACGGTTGCTTGCACATGTTAATCCGAAAGACTCGTAGAGCTGCATGATAGTAGTCATTGGAATTTCGCACTGCAGACGTAACATGCTGCATGATGTCGATTTGGAACGAAAGTGACGCAGAAAGCTCAGCAATCATGGCGTGCGCGCTATGCGAGGCGGGAGAGCAACAACGAACTAGCGCCCACGAGGTGGAAATTGCGAATCTTGCGATCGGTTGGAGATTCCCGCCGGCTTGTTCGATGGACTTTACTTCCTCGGACAACAGAGCTCGATTTCTCCTGCGACTAGATGTCTGCACCGTGGCCAACCGAATGCGATAACAACACAAAACCTCGCCGAAGGAAAGCAATTACTCCAACATGAACTAGACGCGCAATTTACTTCACGGCAGCCGCTCGCTGTTGAGCACGGCAGGACATCAACGAGGCTGATATTCGCAGACGGTCTATACGAGCACCACAGGATCGACCGGCCTCCGGGCGGAAACTCAAGATGACCGCAATACCTAAGTTTCCGCCTGGAGCCGGCATTGTTGATAAAGATTGCTGAATGGTCAGCATCAGAACCCACTACTCGTACATGACCTCAAGCATAACATGCAATTACAATTTCAACGACCTCGCGCTGCAACACCTCATCTATGAATCCTCTTCTTGGAATACGAGGAGATCCCATGCTGTCCCCACAGTGCTTGCACGAGAGAAAGCGTGAGGGACGAAGGGGTAGACCATTTGCTAAAGCTTACAAGTCTTGCTCCGCCAGGACAACGAATGTGGCCGCCTTGGCGGTTTGTACAAAACATTTGCTGACCACGATACACAGACATATTGTTGTCGTTACAATAGCTGAAACTGATTCCTGTAGCCAAGGACGAAGTTGAGCCCCTAGGCCCCTAGCGTTGCTCCTGTTTGAGGCGGCCGTTTTGCATGTCCGGAGGGAGATCTTGTTTCCTGCATTTTATGGCTCCCACCTCCTCAGTACGACGCCCTTAACGGCTAATCTCAACAGACACAGAAAAAGAAACGCAGCGTTTTTACCTCTCGACACAAGCTCCTTACTAGTAGCATCCCACTGCGCCGACACCGCACAACAATGCTCAAGAGCTGGGCGCAAGGAATGTCGCTCAGAACTGTCGTTTGGTCAAAGCCACACGAGCGCCCTAAAATGCACCTGTTGATCTCAATGTTGATCTCAAGTACTCGTACACCTGGTAAGGACGAGCACGACTACAGCCTATGTCCCACGCATGGACTGAGGGGTCCGGGGGCATGCGGCGTCGGCACCTGGAGGCTGGCTGTTCAGAAATGCTTCCTAGTGCTAAACAGGTACAATCAGATAGGCTTCCTGAACCGGTTCTAGAAAGCATGATAATTCTTTCATCTAGCACCTGTGTAGCCAGGGTTTGCCTCAAAAGGCCGACTCTGCCACGCAAGGCAGAGGATCAAATTCAGAGACAAGTGATACGGGCAGTGCTCACACTTTCCAAGAGTAGTTACTAACTGGTTGTGCCCGACGCAAAACTACTGTTTGAATAATGCGGAGTTTCGCGCTAGTGACCTTGACGAATATCGTATAAATCAATGTCTTCATCGCAGCTTCGCCTCGATGATGGATTGGTCCGCCCTTGACCTGCACTTCACGCTCTTTCCGCCTCAACTGATGGCAATTCTACCTTCTACTCCACGCGAGTCCCGTCTTCCATCCGCTCGGTCGTACCTGCCTTTCCTTGAACCGTGCCTTTCTGCATAAATGGTCGTGTCCTTGCTCTCGTCGACTCGCGCCTTCCCTTCCACAGGATCGCACCTTCACATGTGCAGGGTCCGACCTACCTTCCCCTTGGTCGTGTCTCCTCTAAAGCGACTGGCTCTTTCTTTCGAGGGTAGCATCTGCACTGTAGGGGATCGAGCACGGAGCCACTGATGTTTGTGTGGGCTCTCCACTCTTCTAAATTTTATTGTGCTCACCACCCTTGCTGCTATAGCCTCTGAGCTCCCGCCGGACCGGGATCGAAACGGCACCGACAGTGTCTGGGAGTCTGTCAGGACCGGGCAAATCAGTCACTAGAGTTTCAAAGTTGACGGTTGAATTTCTCATGGTCCGTGGTGATAGCTACCTTTTTACCCTCGGCCTCGGCTTCGGCTTCTGCAGCTATACTAGCTCCTCGGGATCTCCTTTCTGCCCCACGCCGTTCTTTGGATACGGTATCGTAGTCCGACGGTTGTCTTCGATTGTAGCAGACCCGTCAGCTGGCAAAGTGCCGCCGAAACCTTGCATGCCTGGCGTTGGTGGTGCTGATTGGAGGGTAGGACATCTATATGTGGAAGGCCGTGACTTCCCTTCCACGATATGGTTTGGCTGCTGTACCTTCGGTGGCTGCCAAAATGTTCTCGTCCCTTGCTATTGCTTGGATAAGGTATCGCAGTTCGGCGATTTTCTTGCATAATAGCAAACGCATCGGCGGGCAAACACGAGAGTTCATTTCGTTTGTCAGTCAAACGACACGGCCGCTCTCCGATGTAGATCGGCGCTTTTCCGAGCCCCTCAGAATTGCTGTGTAACTTCCAACATGTGCCAACGGCGTTGTTCAGATTTGCGGTGTTCGGCATCTGTCCCCTCCCCGAACTTGCCCACGCAAACGAACCACCGTGTGAACAGCTGTCGTGAGCCTCCTGCCATGCATTGCGAGGCGCAGCTAGCTTGACGCTTTGTACATCATATGCTAGTAGTCCTCTCAGTGGCGCTTCTTGTTGCGTGTATGCATGCGCTGGCGAAGGCTCTGCAGCTTGGTTCGATGTGAGTGCTGTTCTACTGGTGTGTATTCCAGTCAATGCTACTTGGCGACGCTCATCTCTGTGGCGGTTCATAGCTGGCAAGGCACTTCGCCTCTGCAGGTTAGATGTTTACGATGCAACGCGCGCACGGGATAATGGTATCCACACCTTCCTCCAGGATTAACACTAATCTCACCTCTCGTGTGAAACACCCAAAGCAATTCGCGCTATGCTCAAAACATAACAGGCTCTGCGGAGAAAATCCTAGATGTCATGTGTAGATCAAACAGCCTGTGCAGAATTAGATGCCTCGCCGCGCATGTCCGTATGTCTTACGACGACTTAGGCAACAGTCATATTCTTCAGTAGCATTGTCTCCAGGCTCACTCGAATACCATGAGAAGGCTGCCTGTGCCATACCGACCTGAATCCTGCACAGCTCTTAGCATGGTTCAAGGACAAAATACCATGGCCGCTTCCGTATCAGCCGCAAATAGCAAGACGGTGTTTCTGTAACACTACGTGATGGCTTGGCATTATTGGCCTAGTATTAAAGCGGCCTCATCAGATCTTACAGAAACAGTTAGTTCGATACGATAACCCTTAGCTGATTTCACATTTCGACTGCTCCGCGCCAAGCCTATACGAAACGGCACTGCCCTGAGTGTACGCTGGACCTGATATTGATGGAAGGATTCACAACATTGACTTTGGTGTGACCTGAAGCTCCGCTCGGATCGTTCAGTACTGGCCATACTGAAAATCAGTGCTGAAATTGAGCCGTGAACGCTGCTGAAATTTAGCGTAACGGAGCCTGCGATATCTACCGTTCAAGCTATTGGGCTTTCGATATCCACATCGTCAGTAATGTACTGATCCTACGAGCTGCTGAAGTCCAATCTATCTTGGCTTATTAAGCACAGACCGCAGCCGAACAGGGCCTCAAGTATCCTGTTCTGCGATTCTCGCACAAGTTCCCAAATGAGCCAAGACCCGAATGCGTCACCGCCATCGTCGGCAATAGCTAGACGGCGACAGTAGTCGGTGTAACCCTCTGCCTTTGGATACAACTTGACCAGTCACATTTCAAGAGTATCAAACTGCATACACAAGCGGTCGTTTTCGGATCCTTCGAGGATTTGCGAACATCGCAAAGTACAAGGTTTAGGCAACAACATTGAGAATGTGTTTGACGCGTGGAGCACCTCACCTCCGACCATGGTCGGGGCATCAGAATCGAGAGGTCGGACAGCACTTAGAAGTGTCGACTTAAAATGAAGGGGCTTGTGCGGCTGTAAAGACTTTCATCGCACACTTCGATATCTTCCTGTGGTATCAACACTCCAAGCATCACTACATTTGCACTTTCATCCGAGTCCGTGTTCTATCTCGTGATTCCTTTAAAGATGCTACTGGCTCACTATGCGACCCTACTTTCAAGATTTACTCAATCCAGTTTACCGTTAACTTTTCTAGCACTGGCTGCTTTTGCAGTTGCGCAAAGCAGTACCGACTTGGATTGGGTTCCCTTTGACCGCGAACAATTCAACGGGAATGTTGCTCTCGATGAAAAGGGAAATGTTCAACTTTTCTGGAAGACTGCGAATGAGTCCTCAACGTTCGGAGTTGCCTCACGATCCCGTGGCTATCTCGCACTAGGTTTCAGCGAGACCGGCGCGATGACTGGAGCCGATATGGCTGTGGGATACAAAGACCAAGATGACAACTTCGTCTTCGAGAACCGTCATGCGATGGGTTTCGTTACTCCTCAAGTCTCCCCCGACCAAAAGAACAACATGCAGCTCCAAGAAGGCCACCAGGCAGATGGAGTCACTGCATTCATCTTCGAGAAACAAAACAAAGCCGACTGTCTTCAAACTCAAGCTGACGTTGCTAAAGATGCGTGGCAATGGTTTATTTATGCGATTTCTGATGAAAACACCTTCGCCCAGCATACGCCCGGCAACATGGGCAAGAAATACGTCAAATTAGGCACAGGCAAAAGCGTCTCTTTAAATGAAATTCGGGATATTGACGACACCAAGAACTTTACTATTGTTCAGCCTGAGGTAACTATCCCTACTGCGGTGACTACTTACTGCTATACTCTCCACAAGATGCCGGCGGGGGACAAGAACTATTTGCTCGGTGAACGACCAAACGAGTCAAGTGAGCTGCTCCACCACTTGGTTCTCTATGCATGCTATGGTCTCCCCGACGAATACAAGGACATGCTTGGTAAAGAGCCCAACTGCGATTACGAAGCATTCTCAAACCCCTGTAATGGTTTTGTCACAGAATGGGCTCCCGGTATGACTGGTCGCACATTCGAGCCCGGGTATGGTAAACCATTTGGCACCGAACAATACGAATATGTGATGTTGGAGACACACTATAATAATCCTGAACAGCTCGAGGGCGTAAAGGACAGTGCAAGCTACACGTTTATCTACACCGACAAGCCCGTGGACACTGAAATCGGGACCTTGACCCTGGGCGACCTCCAAGTGGAGGGCTGGTTCCTCGAGCCTGGCAAGCCGCTGGTGGCACATTCAACGGTCTGCACGCCTGAATGTACAGACCGTTGGCCCTCTGACGGTATTACAGCGGTCTCAGTCTTTCATCACATGCACTACCGCGGTCGCAATGCGCGCGTTCAGATAATCCGAGATGGCAAAGAGATCACCCCTCTGTCGTCCCTCCGCGACTTTGAATATGGCTACCAGTTTTCCAAAAGCTTGGACTCGGTAAAATTGCTGCCTGGCGATAAGCTTATCACCACTTGCGAGTACGATACCTCGAACGACACCGAGCCGGTTCCTGGTGGTCTGCCAAGCGAGGACGAAATGTGTTTTGCCTGGGTTGACTACTACCCGGCCAACAGCGTCCTCGCCTGCACGCAAGTCGATCTGGGTAATTCTGCCGAGAACCCAATCAATGGAACAGCAGCGCTTTGTCTAGAATCCTCCGCAGCATCGCCGGATATTTACAACTCGCCCTTCCTCACAGCCTCGTTCCAGAAGCTTTCAGCTTCTGGAAATACCTGCCCTGTTGAAAATACCACGTCTGGCGTTTCAAATCAAGCTGCCGTCTTGAGTACTTGTCCAGAGACCGATGTTTGTTTCTCACTCAATGTGCCCCAGCAATCGGCGAGCTCGGGGAGCGGCGACATCTACTTTCAACTGTCGGCACCAGTGACGTATTCCTGGGTAGCTCTCGCGCAGGGCACGATGATGAGCAACGCCAACATGTTCCTCATGTACAGTTCAGCCGATGGCAAGAATGTGACGCTCTCACCGAGAACTGCATCAGGACACATGATGCCAACACATAACGAAGCTGCCGACGTTTCTCTACTCGACGGGTCCGGAATATCCAACGGCAGGATGACGGCCAACGTCCGGTGTGGCAATTGCAACAGCTGGGATACAGGCACCATGAGTCTGCAAGACAGCAACAGTAACTGGCTGTATGCACATTCCCAAGGATCACCGATCAACTCCGACGATAGGAATGCCCCTATCGTGCAGCATGACGGACAGGGTGGGTTTCAATGGGACCTGTCGCGGGCTACTGGAGGCTCAGATACGAATCCTTTCACCGACGCAGCAACGACAACGACAATGACCTCGCCAAGTGCGGCTGAGGGACAGCATTCGTGGGCGAGATTATCCACCCAGACACAGATGCGTTTCGTACAAGTTCACGGTACGCTGGCTTCCCTCGCTTTTGTGGCCATCTTTCCTCTTGGTGCTATCCTTGTTCGCTTAACCAGCTTCCGCGGACTAGTCTGGACTCATGGCGGCTTACAAGTATTTGGCTACGCTATCTTTGTTGCTGCAGCAGGTCTTGGAATTTTCATTGCGAATGGAGTTGCTTATCTCCGAGAGCCCCATGCAATCATCGGCATGATCCTTCTCGGCATCTTCTTCTTCATGCCATTCATTGGCATCATCCATCACAAAGTGTACAAAAAGGTCCAGCAGCGGACATTGTGGTCTTATGGCCACATCTTCACTGGGCGAGTTGGAGTCATCCTCGGCATGATCAACGGCGGTCTAGGTCTTCAACTGGCCCATGCCCGCAGATCTTACGTCATCGTATACGGTGTTTTCGCAGGCTTGATCGGTGTTGTTTATATAGGTGCGATCGTCTTTGGCGAATGCAAGCGTGCTAGGAGGTCTTCACAAAACGCTGCAGCTTCCTCATCGGTCTACCCTGAGTCGAAGCGGCTCAATCGGGACAACAGTGGCAGTGGCAGTGATGCATCTCAAGAGACCACCATCTAGGAATCTGATGGTGTTCTCCCTGCCACAGATGTCGAATGTGTTTGACACTTGATTTCGTGGTTGAAAGACAGCTGCAAGCATGGTTGCAGACAACAACCACATTGCCATTGAGAGTGAGTTCCACCAAGGTGGATCTGCCTTCTTCTCAATCGTGAGCATCGCCATCAGTATCAGTAGTGTTCCTCAGACCTTGTAGACGGCTGTCTCGGCATGTTCTGAGTCAAAACGCACGCCTTGCCTTCGCCCAGGTATTCCACCTAAGGTGGCCTTGTCACGAAAAGAAGGCGCTGGGATCGCGCCACTAAAGGTGCAATATGGCTCAGCCCGACCGTCTGATCCGCCAGCCGCATCGAGTTCGCATTAGAGAGGCTCGGTAGTAATAAAACATTACCAACCGCGTCTAGATCTGCAGTAAAATCCTCGAATAATGGCTCAGAGGCAGACGCATTGTTGACCAATGACACGAAAGACATCTGGTAGGCAAGGGCTAACAGCAATCTGCGCAGCCGGGAGAATACTAAAGCTTAAAAAGGACATACTTTATTCACCTCGCTCCTTGTATCTGCAGGCACAACCGTGCCTATAACCCGAATGAAGCCAGCGAAAAGCCTTTCGCCTATTGTGCCCATCGAGTCGGTCGTCGTGTTGGAGGCTAGCTTAGGTTGGCTGGTGTGGATATAGAGCGAAGGAAGTCTTGCCGAAGGACGTCGATGTGGTTGGCGACTCGTAGGTCTGGTTGAGGATCGATGGTAGCATTCACAGGGAGGCCGTCAACGACAAAGAGGTCGGAAAGAGGTGGACCCTGCTACGAAGCGTGATTTCTTAAGTAGATTGGGGCGACCTCGTCAAACCGCAGACCGAACGTGAGAGGGTTAGTAGAACTCATTGAAGCTCTATCGTGTCCGGGTCGAACGCTAATCACGGGCGGTCGATGCAGGTCGCTTAGCCAGTGCAAGGACATACTGCGACGCAGGAGGACAGATTGGGCGGGTCGAGGTGAGCAGAGAGTGACTAGAAGGTGATGGAAGGGTGAGCGCGATGCACATTTTACTCGTCTTGATCTGCCAAGCTCGGAACGCATTCTGCCTTTCTCCTGATTACGAAAAAAGTGGCCCATGCCGTGCCGCCAAGACGCTGACAGCGGAGCCCGCCTCAACCAAGAATCTCCTCAGCATGTAAATTCTGCCCAGACAGATATGTATGTTCTGCCCAAACAGATGAAACCATTCTTACGCATCATGCTACGACACTCTAACTACGAACAGGTTTATGCTAAGCATCTTGGTATTACCGAGCTCCAGCGTTAGACTATCGTCCTTAGCCGTCCGCGAAGGACAAAATGGCTGTCCCGTGGATGAACTCCGCCACAATGTCCCAGGCTACGATCCCTATATCATTGCTGTCGCCCAGACTGTACGTTTGCTGACTTGAGTCTGACCATCTTCTGTGCCGTGCGCAGCGTAAATGCTCAACTGTCAGTACAAATGAGCCAAAGCGGTAGCTCCTCATTTGAGGATGAGAAGGTGGTGACTAGGACTGTGGTAGAGTACGCAACGCGCCCAACGTACCGTGAAACAAGATGCTAACTTTCTACAGAGCACCTGCGATGTCAAGAAGGTCTCCTTTCTTACGTCTACTCATCGCTGTGGGTAGATCAGGTGCTCAAAGACTGAAGCCTACTCATTACCTTACTCGATCTTCTCAGACTTTTTCCCACGACCACATTAGAGAGTTCAAAGGTGTCGGGCCGTCCGGGTCGATCAGATCGTACGATGGCTTACGTGGAGTAGCTTGCCTGATCGTTTACAACTTTCATTACCTGTACCCTTACACCAGGACGAATGTACGCGGATTTGGAGTGGGCTTCGACCCAGCGAGTAACAGGAATCTTCATCAGCTGCCTTTCCTATGCTTACTCGTCCGTGGTCGACCGATGGTCACCCTTTTCTTTGGCATTTCTGGTTATGTTTTGAGTTATCATTACCTCTCTGCTGTTCGAGACCGGGAATGGCAGACTTCCCAGCGGCGACTAGCTTCCCTAGCATTGAGGCGATGGGCACGGTTGTACGTCCCCGCCACGATTTCTATGCTCATCATGGCAGTCATGGCTAACCTTGGTGCATTCGACGCTGGTCGGCAGTTCCAGGGCTCCGACTGGCTCACAGGCGCGTGGGAAGAGCATCCGCCAAGGTCTTCGAATTTCGGGGGTCAGCTAAAGGATTACTTCGTGATGTGGTGGGAGTGGAGCAGTCCTTGGACATGGATGCTCTACTTCAACAAGTATGACCCGCACACATGGACGATACCGGTCGAGTTTCGATGCTCTTTGGTGGTTTTTCTCATGCTGCTTGCAGGAAGCCGCCTGAAGCAGCCATGGCGTTACGGACTCACGATCTCGATTTGCATCTACTGCTTTGCCTGCAACCGTTGGGACGTGGCAATATTTGCGGGCGGCAGTTTTGTTGCTGACCTTCATCTGCATACTTTGAAGAAGCACCAACGGAACGAAGATATCCTGCCTCAACATGTAACATTACGAAAGCCGGGGCTTCTGCGCTCTGTGTCCCACATTGCCGCCACTGCTGTCTTCACGGCTGGTCTCTACCTTCTTTCTTTTCCAGATGAAATGGCCGACAAAACGCCTGGCTTCCGTACTTTCGACTCCGTCACCCCAACTGGTTACACCTGGAACTACACTTTCTGGCACGCTCTGGGTGGTATCTTCGTCGTGTGGGCCATAGAAGTTCTACGACCCTTGCAAAGGTTCCTATCGTCACGAGTGCCGCAGTATCTCGGCAAGATTTCATTTGCACTCTACCTGGTCCATGGCCCATTACTCCATTCAGCCGGGTTTGTTCTTCAGCCGAAGATCTGGCAAGCTATCGGCCACGACAGTACGACGAAATGGTGCGGTGGATTGTTCCTCGGCTGGATCACTATGCTGATGTTGTGCCTTATCTCGGCTCATTTATTTTGGAAACTGGTTGACGTACCTATCGTCAAGTTGGTCAAACATTTGGAGAAGCGAATCAGTATGTAGATCGTGGTATACTCTCGAAATTCTGCTTGATATCAATGGCAGCGTGGTTCCTGCAGGCCAAATTCTTGAGTTTTGGCTTACCTGCATTATTTGTCCATGCCGCAATGCTCGCGTGTACTGGACGGCGGTCATGGCCTCAACGTCCGTATAAGGCTCATTGGCAATCGCTAGGGAGGGTCAGTCAAATTGACCTCCGGGTCAGCGTCAATTTCTGTAACTGGCTTGAGCAAGCGACGAACCATCCTATGAAATACTAGCTTGGGCTCTTACTAACATTCTAATCAATTGCATTTCACAAACATCTAGTCACCTCAACCTAATATTCCATATATAGACAATCTGACCGACTCAGAACGCCGCACTCATGCGGAGCGTTGCCGGCATGGCGAGCCAATCACGCGTCGAGGACTGCGGACCTACAGAAGTTCTTGGGTCTCCCAAATTCATGAATAACTCAACGGTGGTCCAGTTACTTTTCATGGTCTGCGCTGTTCCAAAGGACGAAATTCTTTACCTATCGATACGGAAGTCTGAGACGAAGCGAATGATTAAGTCTAGGTATCGCAGTAGCATAGCGGCCAAGCACTAACTTTAACGTCAATACTATGCTGTATAACGACCTTGCCATACAATCAGTCTCAAATCTCTGTCATCTCACACTGATCAAATCTTTTTAGGTCCCTACGACCCTGTGTCCCATTGACAGGATATTAATAGGCGTCACCTGTTGCTAATAGTGAGCAAGGCTTGAACTAGTATTGGACTTGACATATTGCAACTAAGACCCCCCAGCTGCAGCAAAGAAACTAATGGTACACTTCCAGATCCTGTTGAAACATGATTTCTTCCAAGAGTCAACTCGAACATTCCTGTCGTCACAATTACTTTCCCCGAGGACCGTATCCGACGCCGACGCAATTGATGATGTCAAATGAGTCAGTTCGTAATCAGACCACCTCTCGATCTGTAGGTTATCTGGGAACGTACTTGTGAACGACTATTGCACTGAAAATCAGGAAGCCTGCACAAGCGACGAACCTATCCCTCCGACTGCTATCGCCTGCTTCAAGGTTAGTACAGATTCCGAAAGCAAAGAATGGGAAGCAGTGGAGATGCTCACCGTCTCTGATTGTGCCGAGTGCAAAGACGACGAAAATATTGAGAGGAAGTCTCATCAAAGCGTACATCTGCCCTCTCTGTTCATCGCCCACGAATCTACTCTTGAGGAAACCCATACTAGGATAGTACAAGCCAAGCGCGCACTCATATACGCAAAAGGCCCAAAAGCGGAACCATTCCTTTGTAGTCGCTACTGTGATCAGAAGGCATAGCGCAGCGATCAGAGGCACAACTTGGACAATCAGTGACGAGGTACTCGCGGACCTTCCAGAGCGTGTCAAAGCTCCATATATTAATGACCCCATGGTCATGGCACACATAAAGTTGGCAAAGATCAATCCGAATGGTGTTTGTTGTTCTATTCCGGCCACTTGCCTCGCCGATATGATTGCCGAAGACCAGAAGTAAACGACTAGGTACATCGTACCCTCATAGAAGCATGTGGTAAAGGCAAGGGCGAAAACCCTGGGATCTGTAACCATCAGTCACGTATCGGTGCCTGTTTTTCTGCGCGTCATACCTGCTAAGCTCCCAACAAGGCGACGGGCGTTCTCCAGCGCTGGCAAAGGGACAGCTTTCTCGGAAACCGTCTCGCCGAGATTCTCAACCTGTTAAACTCTCAGCACACAGGTTGGATTCGCACAGCGCAATTCGGAGACCCTACCCAGGACCACGTGATCATTTGTGCCGCGAGCACCAAGCACCCTATGCTCGCTATGAAAGGCGCTTTTTCGGACTTGGAAGTGACGACCAGAGCTTCAGAGGCAATGCCACAAACTATGGCAGTAACCCCGTTCGAGATCGACATCGCTTCAAACATGGTGCTAAGCGATCCCTCGGCACTCACAAGTACGAGCCGATGGTATTCGGCAATCATCCATGTTTCGAAAACGCTGAAGAGTAGCGTTGTACTAATGCCTCCCAGTATTCGTCCCGAGAAAAGTATCGGAAGACTGCTGAAGAAAACGGAGCTGCATGAGATCGAATAAAGCAGACAGTACACCAGACATGCCCGTTTCCGCCCGTGTCGATCTGCAAGACCTCCTGTGAAAGTCGCACTGACGGCGCCACTCAGGAAGCCCACCGCAAAAAGTGCAGCAACGATCGGTTCGGCGAGGTTCAGACTGTTTTTGTACACACTGTACATGAACGAACCCTGAGCTAGTCAGTGACAGCCTTGAAAAACATGGGGATCTGCAGACCTGAAGCCAATCTGCTGCTACTGCTAGCACATAAACCGCCAAAAACCGCCTGCGGAAGGCCGAGAAAGTTGTGTCATCATCGTCGCTCAGCTCTTCGATTGATTGAGGCTGTTCTTCCGGAACTCCTGACGGAATACCATGCGCATTCTTTCTCAATCGCCAGCAGAGGCAACTTATAATGGCACAACTTAGGATGGCCAAGTTAATGACATAGAAATCCATGAAAGAGTGCTCACATGCGAATATTGGGAAAAGAAAGTCCGACAAGTTTGGCCATCTGTGCCTATAAGACTGCGTATGCATTGTTACGGTATTTTGTTCTCCAGAGGTACTTGGTGCTTGCGCAGGCGTGTCCGTCTTTCCGGATACGGATTTGGCGTCGTGTAGATCATTCGTTCAATCGTGCATCTTTGGGCTCAAAGATGGATGGGCAGAAAATCCACACTCCGCTCGGCCAAGCCAAGGCACGCAGTGGCTGTGTCCACCCCTTACAGTGTCTCGGATCCCCGCCAAGACCAGAGATGTGCATTCATACGTACGTGCTATCAGGATAACTGTCACCAATATTGCAAGCAAATGTCATTTCACATCTTCCTCGAGCCAGACATCTCTCAAAGCCTTTAGTCTTCGACTACACACGCTCGCTATGATCGGACGCTTGACTTCAGTCATTGCCGTGTGCAGCGGTGCTGCATTGCTCTTCTTATTGCTGTGGGATATAACATCTTCGAGTCCCGTTTTGTTACCAAGCCAAACTGCTATTTCAAAGCAAGACCATTACATTTTCAGCAACGAGCCTCATTTAAACGACAAATTGGAATATGCTGAAAAGCTATGGCGGCAGACTGTTGAGGACCGACAGGTGATGCTCTCAGCATACCCACCAAAAACCAAGTTTCCCGATGGTTATATGTTTCCTTACAACGTATGGGATTTTGCGCGCCCCAGCTTCTTCTGCCCACATGACCTGGAAAGGGTTGGCAAGCTCGGAGACGGAGGAAAGATCGTTTGTGGCATGTCTCGCTACGAAAGAGAGTCACCAGGGCCTTCGTCGGACGATAATGTCAACACGGGGCATCCCTTGGTTGTCTACTCATTTGGTGTAAGCGATGATTCTTCATTTGAAGCGGCACTGTTGCAGCGCACGAATGCAGAAATTTGGGGCTATGACTACTCCGTTGACAGCTGGGCCGGAGAAGTCACATCTCTTCCGACCAAGCAAAGTTCAAGGGCACATTTCAAGAAAGCGGCCATTTCTCACACAACGGACGAGAGCCAGCGGCCACCTAGGTACAGCATCCAGGATCTGATGAAACTGAACGGACACTCGTACGTGGACATAGTTAAGATGGACATTGAAGGCGCGGAATTTGATGCCTTGACTGCTCTGGTCAAGTCGTTGAAGGCACAGAATGTAGGGGAAGTTGCGCTGCCATTTGGCCAGTTATTGATAGAGATCCATTTCATGCCAACCAGCAACGACTTGAATATGCCAAAGGACATCAAATCATGGATGCAATGGTTTGCGGCACTGGAGGACCTTGGTCTCAGACCTGTCAACAACGAGGATAATTGGATCGGAGATGTGGCCTACGGGAAGCCAAGATTTATGGAGGTGAGTCCACGCAACAACAGCAAGTCTTGGTGGCAAAGGAACACGTCAACTAATTTGGCACGGTATAGTACACTTTGATCAACGTTCGCGATAAGGTGCATAACAAGATTCTTTGGGGATGATCCAAGGGGCGGTCGATATAGAATTGTTTTGGTGGGCGTTTCAGAAGTCGATCCAGGGAGCTGGGCAGAACCTAGGTACCCGGCGCTTTGGGATACGGTGTGGAGTCCGGCTTGGACGACTTTTTGATTCTGCCCAGCAGAATCTCACGGTGCAGCGTAGGGTCAAGGCCGCCAAGCCGTGTGACGCGTGGAATTGATTCAGCAAGACGCTTCTGAGGTCACGGTGCTCACAATCACCAGCGGAAACTCTTTAGAAATGTCCAATACTACATTGCAACCTCCGAGTTCTGCTAGCGAAAGCCGAAGTCCTGACTCCGCCAGTCCGGTAGATAGATATTATGTCTTGTTCCAGCATAAGCTTACATCTGCAAAGGCTGGAGGTCAACATCGGATATCAAATAGTGACGTAGTGTGCCTGTGTAGCATGTGATTTAGCGTGACCGGCTTGGCACTATCGTGTAATCAAAGCAGCAGCGTTGACCTTCGCTTCTAGCCCAGCCAAGGGTGGCAACCGCGCAGCACAGCGCAGCAACGCAATTAGCCCTCCTCGTCGCTATGCAGTTCACAGCACTGAGCCCAGCACATGGTGATCTTCATTGCCTAAGCCTCTCACACATGGCTTTCTTCGCAGGGCAAACATCCAGCAGCTTTCGGCAAGGTGCTGCATGAAAATGAGACTGTTGACGACATGGTACGCGGACCTCGTACGACCGACAGGGACGTCTTTCTCGACGAGTTTGGTTAGCGCTACGTACATGCAAGCTTGAAATCACAATAGAGCAAGCACCTCAAGACACTTATGGCGATTGACTGGCGGGACGAACGGTACTTGCTGACGTTCGATTCTCATAATCATAACCTTCCGTTCAGGTAGGTCACATGTTCAGCAGCATTGCCTCTCTGTTCGGAAAGGGCCAAGTAAGTGATTGTAGCAGCAATCCAAATCATTGCCGGCGAAAACTTGTCGACTATTTCTGGATTGGCTAGACGGGCTTTGGCGGCTAACTTTGGGATGCATCATTGGCTGATGCTAAGACATCTTGCCATTAACTTGATAGAATCGTGAAGCGGCCTGCGCATTCCGATCGGGACGTGGTAAGATCAAGCAAATACATCGAAGGATACGACCACCAAGCTTGATTCGACTGTTCACGTACGTGTTTTTCACTGAATGCATCGTTTTCCTCACAAACAAAAAAGGGACCTTCACCACGTCCCGGCCTCGCAAGCTCGTTCACGTAACATCTGCCATAAGGACCAAGCGTTCATCATGATTTTCAGCTTGCCACTTGTGGCTTTCCGTTGATGACCGGCATATTCAACGCCGGTCAAATGCACATCCGTTCACTTACCGATATTTTGCTAAAGCTATTTGACAATGTGGGTTCTGCTGACAATCCTTCACCCTTCTGATCAGACGCCACTTGTGACTCTATGGAAAACCAGACAGATCCTCAGACCACAGGGACCTCAGGGGGTTCAAGCGATCTCCGTGGTCCAGCGATAGACGTCCTTGACCCCGAGGCGATCTGAAGATTCACAATGAAGAGCTATTGTTTCTCGTGTCATCAAATGTGCTCATGCTGTCTTCCAGCTATTTCAGAGAGATGCTACAGAAAGATATCTTTGCAGGACGATTAGTACCGCCCCAAGCGGTACGGCCGGCCCCGCAACGAAGGTGCTCAAAGATGGCGACCTATCGAGCTTCGCTGCCATGTGCAAATTGCTACACTTCAAGAAGTCGCGTGGCCGAATACTGCCCAAAACTTTGCAGCCTTTGCAGGCGTCTGTGGTTATTATGGCACCGAACGGGCAATATCGGTACATGTCTCGGCATGCATCCGGCCGTACACAAAGCGGGAATACCGACTGGCGTTTTAGGAACCTGGGGAAGCTATTTTGGGTCGCGTACGTTTCTGGTCTTCGAAATGCTTTCAGCACTTTCAGTAGCGGACGATTCGGTAAGAGTATTGAAACTGAGCCCGATGCCGGATGACGTAGCATGTAAGTTGCTGTTAGAGTGTGTTTGGTACATGAAGAGTTGCGCAAGTAGAATCTGGGTTCGAGTCATCTCCGTGCATCAGCTAAGCGATCCGCAACACTCGCTAAGCATTTTCGTAGCGCTAGAGTACTGGCTATAGCATGGACGAAAGAGCCTCCTGCTAATCACACACTATCGAGTACTGTAACGGTCTAACTAGACAACTACCGACATGTACTGTGTTGCCGACGTGCCTCTCTCCTCGCTCGTCTTGACTGGTATCATTGCCCGTAAACTCGACCTCGCTAGCCTGAGATCTCCTTCTCTGTACCTACGCCTATCTAGGCTCGGCTATCACAGTCTCGTGCGTCGTAGGATCGAGATGGATGTCTGTAGAATGGGTAGCAATGTTCTCCGTGTCACCGGAGAGTGCTGCTATTTCTTCTAATAGGACACCGTTAAGTTCGGGTACAGCTAGAAGTAATAATAAATCATTCCTAGCCTAGAAACGATCATAAAGACTAGGTAGAACTTCTATTCAATACAGCTTGGATGTAGACTAGATCTATAAGCGCAATGACTACTATGCGAATTGTAATGCCCTTTTCACGGAGGCAGTTCTGGAAAGGCTTTTGCACCCGCCAACACCGACTAAAAGCAGTGCCGTCGACCTGTCTAGTCCATAACCAGAGCTCCGACAGCATTGAAATTGTTGCCTACAGATATCCAGCCGCACTATACTAGGGTCGACGTGGGTGGTGACGATGGGGCCTGGATCTTTACCGCCTCTTCCTCATCGGAAGAGATATCGACAGGTGGTTGGAAGGTGTTTGGCTGCCTTGACGGTGCTTGTTGAGATTTGTCAGATACAGTGGAGGGATCTACTCCTGGTTGTTGGAGGGCAGAGTCAACAGGCTGTGACGGGGATAAGATGGCTGAAGAAGCCCGTCGCATACCAAAGCCAAAGCCAGCGCAGACTGGTTCTACTGCTTCTGGTGTTTCCTCTTGTTTCCCAAGAAGCTTGTCTCTCTGCCGACTAGCCACTGCCAGTTCGTTCCTCACCCGAGTCAGCTCAGTGGAATGTTCCTGTTCTCTAGCTGAGTAGCGCGATTCCAGCTCCTGCAAACGTGACGACGTCTGTGCAAGCTGCTGCCCCTCTCTATCACGTTGTTCCGTAAGCACTCTAGCCTCGTCTTCCGCCTGCATGCGTATTTTTCGCTCGGCGTTAGCAGTGGCAGATTTAGCGGCCGTAATCTGTTCTAAACGCTGGTCATATTCTCGCTGCAGCTTCTTCTTGAATTCTTCGGCCTTGCGCGTCTCCCGAGCGAAGAATTTGGCAATATCCTCTTGGACACCCACCACTTCCAAAGCAGCCAGGAATTTGCCTCCAGCTCGTGTGCGAATTTCGATCTGATTTGCTTTTAGCAGGAGCTCACTTCTTCCTCGTGCTTCAAGCAGTTGTGACCGAAGGCTTTCTCTCTCAGCAATCCACTCCGCACGTTGCTGTATGTATTCGTTTTTGAGTTTCCCGACCCTCTGATGATCATGTTCCTCCCGACCAATTCCCGATGTTGGAGGACCCTCTGTCGTTGTCGTCTGTTTCTCTATGATAGAGCAGTGTGGGGCTGTGGGCCTGACGGATTGGTGTGACTGGACTTGTGCTCGAAGCTCAGGAGCTAATTGATGAGACTCGATTTCCGCGCGTATAATTGAGTTTGTGGACAGCTCGCGCAGCAGAATGCCAAGCGCCACAAGTAGAGGCACGCCAACGAGCACCAAAGTTGCAGTGTGGTACTGATATTCAAGGTTGGCCCAGTACTCTGTGTTTTGGGAAGTGAGGTGCTCAGATATGCGTGCTGGTAGGAAACCGAAGGTTGAAATCGTATCGTTCATAGTTTTGAGCTTGCTTGTCTAGTAGTTTGAATGCACTGAGCGGTGCCAAGAACAAGATTGTCTCGCGAGTGAGCCTGATTTGCAAGCAGGCCTGACGTTGTCGTAGTCTGCTTCCTGTCGAATGTAAAACACCGTGTGCATCGCCAGACAATGAGATTTTTCATTCTGCACAACAACTGCGCAGTCGGCGCTTGCAGCACCTAACCGGTGCCATTCTTGGAAACCATTGTCTGGAAGCCGCATTCTGGACACAGGGAATTGGTACCTTGGTTGTTATCGAGAGGACAAAGAAACAGATAGCATTGGAAAGAGCTCACGTGACCGTGCATTCAGGTCGAGGACCAACATGTGGACATAGAAGAGAAGACAATGGCGAAATTGCAGTGCATTGTGGGTTTTGCTGCAAGGGTCTGGCAAGTCCTCAAAGTGCCCGGTAAAGACTTACCTAAGAAATGAGGCATATGGTAGGCAAGTAGCAGTTACCAGCACTCTTCGCTGGTGGCATTGCAAGCCCTGATGGCATGTCCCACAACACAATCATTGGTAGCGTAGACAAGACAGACTGTGCTGACTGCAGGGGTATCGGTCTCTTCAATCGGCGAAGCGCCTGACTCGAGGCATATCGCGAGCCTCCTTGGTCTTCTCCCTCTTCTTTTTTCGCTGATCAGACTTGTCTCTGGCTCTTTTGCCCATAGCATCTTGCCTTTCTTGCTCAATTTGTTTCTTGAGATCACTTTGCTTGAGGTAGTAGGGTCGTGCCTTCTTGCCTTCTCTAATTGCTTCTCTTTCTGTTCGCTTGTGTTCCTGCAATATCTCTGCCTCTCGCCTCTGGTATTGCGCATTACGCAGCTTGGCTTCGAGCGACATTACCTGGCGCTTCAGCTGAGCCTGCTGATCTGGGTCTTTTGCCTTCTTCAGCTGGGCCTTCAGGTCAAGTACTTCGGCTGCTTGGTAATCTGACAAGAAAGCATAATTCTGGCCGACTCTCTGGGTGGACGAGGTATTGCCTCGTCTACTGTCTGCTGTCACCGATGCGTCGAAACGAGGGTCTCGGAATTTATCTGCTGGGGGAGGGGAGAATATTGCCCGCTTCCTCGAGACAGGATTTCGTGTAGACATGGCTGTGGGCGCGTGCTTCGATGTACGACTAATATGCTTCACCTGGCCTCGGTTCGTGTAGTCGATGTCCTTTCGCAACTCTCTGTCTCGTTCGGTAAACTTCTTCTCGCTCTCTACGCTTCCCTCTCGTTCAACCAGTTTTCGTTTTCGAGGATTAGGATTAAGTCGTGCTTGCGCTTCTGCCAGGGCCCCGAAGCTGATGTCCTTCAGATTTTCCTCCTCCGACTGCGGCCCTGATTCGATCGATGACTGCGACTCATCCTCCCCGCCACTTTGCTCGTCTTCATCAGCCGGGCTTACACTTTCGCCGGTTGCTGAAGCATTGTCCGAAAGTGCCTCATGCTCAGACTCATTCCTAGGTCGAATTGCTTGGGGTTTGGTTGGAGGCATTGCATCTAAGAGTTACTAGAACTCTCTAACGCTGCTAGGGACGCACTCGAGGCTTCAAACCTACTCAATCCCCTTTTATAGCTTATTGCACGTTCCTGCTATGCGAAAGTTCTCATTTATTGGCTGGCTACGGGTATAGCGCTAGACACAGTCAGAGAAAGTTAGCCGAGCACGCTCAATCGCACGGCAGGCACCACTCGCAGTTTCAGAATCTTGTCACTACCTTGCTCGTGCCTCTGTTTACCTCGTGCTCAAGTATTCTCCGGAGGAAGTCGCGACCGCCTCGTGTCGAGTGAAGATAACAACGCACAATTGCGTCAAGAGTTAGACTCAACTAATTCACCCTTTCCACGCCTTTACTGACTCTAATTCTCAGTGGCAGCAACCTGTGGTACTCGCCAGATATCTCCGCACGAACGTCAACGTCTTCAAAATGGATAGAACGAACGCCCAATATGGCAGGAGCGACTTGCAGTATTCCACACAAACCCCACCCTGGCGGGCTGCTCAGCTACCGCATAGAGGCATATCTGGTCGAGGTGAATATTATGGCAGCAATAATTCCCTAGCAGGCGTTGACATATATGCTCTAGTCGATTCATGGAGGTCGTACAAAACCGATGCCACCAATTTGCAAACTCAGATAGGCTCAACGCTCAACGCTACAGCCCAGCCGTTCGAGCCTCCACCAAAATCGCAACAATACTACACACCCTATGAGCCTTTGAGGTCAGTACATAATTATGCTCGATATCCGAGCTATCGGATTGACAAACCATACAGAGTCTCCAATGGCTGCAAAGAGCTTAACGTCGTGGAATCTAACAACGTGTCGAAGAACAAGAAAAAAAAGAACAAGAGACAAGCAGGCATTGATCCGCTAATATCAGCCGCTCCGCCTGCTCAAGCTGCACGGCCTGTCGAGCCATCTGCGGCCTTTGCAAGCAGATATCCTGTGAGATCTAATCGTGGCCTACTAGCAGACCAGCCAGTTCCGTCGATCGAGGTAGCCATCCCTGTCGATACTCCTGCGCCTCGAATTGTCTACAAGCAGTCAGGATACGACCGTCGATCCCGAACAAAGTCTCCACAAGCGCCTGAAACGACTGCCGCCTACAGATCGGAAGCGCAGAAGGAGCCCGTGAAGCTCTCCGAACCACGAAGGTTGCTGGTCGTCCTTGACCTCAATGGAACCCTGTTGTACCGTTCCAGGCCGGGATCGAGCAGGCAAGTGCACATGCGCCCGGGTGTCACTCCTCTTCTCGACTACCTCTTCAATAACCATGTCGTCATGGTCTATACCTCTGCTATGCCCGACAGTGCCACCCATATGGTGAACCAGTTCCTCCACCCAAAGTATCGCAATCAGCTAGCTGCAATTTGGGCAAGGGACAAACTCGATCTCACCAAAGAGCAATTTGCAAGCAAGGTGCAAGTCTACAAGAAGCTGGATAAAGTCTGGACAGACCAATCAATCCAGAAAACAGCCGGCACTGGCAACAGATGGGACCAGTCAAACACAATCCTTGTTGATGATAGCAAACAGAAAGCTGTGGCCCAGCCCCACAACTTGGTTCAAGTCACCGAATACACTGCTAATAACGACCCTGCCAAGGCGCAGGACAAAGGCAAGCGCGACCGGCATCATCGAATCCAACAATATATCATGCAACAGCTGGAAATGAAGCTCGAAGTGCTCAAGCATCAGGAAAATGTCAGCAGGCTTATAAGGAAATGGCAGTCAGGTGAGATAGCTGTTCCGCGATTACCAGGGCAAGAAATCGTGGTTGAAGAGACCGTAGATCAGAAGGTGGTGAAGGAGGAAGGGGAAAGCACAGAAGCGGCCAAGCAGGCTCAACCACGTCCACATCTGCCGACTCCAGATAGTCTTGGAGAGCTTGGTACAAGAGACGGTGACTCAATCGAGAGGCCTCAGCAAATCAGTGATGATGAGGACGAAGAAAGTGGTGCTCCATTGTCGCCAGCTAGGTCCACTATCAGCCCAATTGACGAGGAAGTGTTTAGGGAGCTCCTTGAAGGAACAGGGAAGTGAGCGCGAAAGAGCAGGCACTATGGTGATGTGCGTTGTTACCAGGACCGACGGTGGTTTTATGCTGGGAATTGGCAATTGAGATGAGAGTCGTGTTCAAGACCATCCAGTCGTGATAGGCCGGTATTTCCAGGCCTGTCGAGTTTGATGTGCTCGCGGTAATGTCCAATATTGCAGAAACCGCTTCTGAGCAGAGGTACAATTCTATGCGAACTTCTAATACTTCAGTGTTGACAGAGATTTCAATTCTTCTAGACGTGCAACTTGAAAACGAAGCTTATCACGTTGGCGGCTGCACAGGCTACTTGCAGACCGTCTGAACAGCTACAAGCCTTCATGCCATGGACCGCATCTACCCGTCCGCCCGTCGCGAATCAGTCCAGTCGCAGTAGTCCTTCCACCAACTGCATGCATTCGAGTCCTGAAGCATCCTCTCATGTCTCCCAGTCTCTCCTTCATGAGCTGGCACAGCAGAGGCTAACCGAGTCCTTCATGGACCTACGAGCCTGGAACTGCTACTGTCGTTGTTGACGACAGTGTTTCTCCAGCCCCCCCAAGCGAGAACGTCCCTGCAGAATGAGATCGCTACTCCATGGGCTCATCAAGGTTGAGAGCCGCTGCACAGCATGCGGACTCCAAGGCTTCTAGGTAGCACGTTCACGGACGAAGCAAGCATATATGTCTCTATCATGTCACGTTCTACCAAGATCGTATCAATCCTTCGAGTACAGGATCATCTGGTATTCGACTTGAGGAGAGGTACCTAATATCTGTCCTCGTGCAGGCCGAGGCTACGGAGGTGTCAAAGGGACGAGCACACCGAGCTTTGTGAGAAGCCTTCATTGCACCACGCTTTCGGTGACAAGTGCCAGTAATATCAGTAATGGGGACTGTGTGACTGAACTCTGCGACGCCGCTGGTCTGGTTATAGCGGGGGCTCTCAAGAACCAGATCAGGCATGGGCAGATTTAAACATAATTTCCACTGTACATATGTACACAGTCGCCGAATGAGTGGCACCATGCATTAGTCCAGTGAGAAGCACACTTTCGTCCATCTCTGGGTGGAATATACCTCCTCTGCTAGAGCTAACACGAGCCAGCATCTTGCGAAACCGTTCTAAGTCTGCGCGATGTCCGAGAAGATTGCTACTGTTCTACAGACTAGGGGGTGTTCGCCAGCGTTCTACGTTCGTCCGTTTGTATCGTATCTCACTTACCTGCGTCGATTTGGACACCTGCGCCTTCCCACGCCTTCTTCTTACCAGTCAATGGTCGTGCCTTTCGCTTGATCATAGGTCTGCACCTTCGCGGTCTAGCTTTTTGATCTCGTCGCTAATGACGGCCCGATAGCAAGGCTGGAGTCTGACCCGATGTTGCCTGCCGGAGCGTGGGAGGTTAGAGGCGTTCAAGGTCATCTGATGCATGTTCGTGTTGATGGAACGAATGGTAGTGCTGCTGTTAGCTTGAGTTTGCCTTACTGCAAGCGTGCAGAGTCCGCTGATGGATGTCTGCCTATCGATGGGTCACAGAAGCCTGTAAGCACGGCGCAGGTGGGGAACCATTGCGCTAAGGATGTTGTGCGTAAGGAGGAAGGTTCGCACGAGCCGAATGACTGGTCGAGCGTACATAATTTCTTCCCTGATAGTGATGGGGCGATATAGCTCTGCGCTAAGACGATGATGGTTATGCCTCGCGCTGATACCATATCAGTCACGGGGACCTAACAAGACTCCAGGCTGCAGCATGACTGTCGGAGCCTGCAAGTATCAGATTACCTCCATCTTCTGCGCTGTGATTGCACACAATGGTCAGACCAATCTCGCCGTATTCGAGAATATGTTTCGATGACTCATCACTTATGCCTGAAAGTCCAGCACTTCCGTCGCTGATTCATTTTGCCTTGCGGATTGTGTTCCGGCCAGGGCTCATCTGACCATGTTGTAGGCGTTGTAGTACTGCAGCGCAGATGCGCCTGCAAAGCGATGTCTCCTGGGCCAAGTAAGAGGCAAGGGGTAATTGTAATGAGCTGGCACACCTCCAGTGGCCCGATCTTTGGAGCATTGTAGCCAGTGGACACGTTCTTGCCTCCCCCACTGGACTTCCAGCTGATCGCTGGGTTCACAGACCAAGACCACAACCACAGCGATTTCGCCTCAAGCACCCATACCTCAAGACATGGTTTGGAAAAAGCAGGGGAAATAAGAAGGCAACATACCTGTCCAGCTGAGACTGCACTATCCCAGTACTTATGTTTATGGTGATGGTTCCAAAGCTGGCAGCGCTCGGCTACGTGGCTCTCCCATCTAATCGGCCTACGTGCCGTGACAGTCAATCCACTATGGAACTTCTATTAGCTGCTACGCGATTCTATCACAAGAGCAGTGGCATATAACTTTTTGATTTGCCTCCGTCGAAGAAATGCTTCGAGAGCATTCTTTCCACTCTTCTGGCCGAGCCATTTTCTCGATACCTCGATCATTTGTTGGACAGCAAGAAGTCGTTGTGTCCCGGCGCAAGTCGTTTCGCTGGAAGTCATGTGAGGAATCCATAAGCAAGCCACAACGCCACCTTGTATCAGATACGTGCTGGCTGCTGCTGCAAGAAGAAATCTGGTATGCTGTTAAACGATCAGGTTGAGGCTGTGCAGATGTGTACTTTTGTGTGGATCGTTTCGTTCTGCAGGTACGAGTCTTGTCACGTGGCAAAACCGAGGCACTGTCCTGCTCTTACTTGTAGCGAGCGAGCAGCACCGAGTCATAGTGGATACGATTGAGCTGTGATTGGTGCAGACTTCGTGGTTCATCGGCCGGAAAGCGGCAAGGCCCTTCAGCTGACGACACTAGTGCATCTCGTAGCGTTCTCGGCCCGTCAGCCACCTTGTTTTTCGATTGGCCAACTGGCCGAAAAGCGACCGACCACGACGGCTAACGGAGCAGCTTAGCGAAAATGGTTGCTGTCTTTGCACTTGGTTTACCACTTTGTCTGAAACAGTAGGAAATCGTTCAGTGGCGCCAGGGTATATTGCGCAAGCGCTCGACGAGCCCATTCGCAAGAGAAGAGGGTGTGTGACTACCTAGTAGCGTAGAGTACCACCAGCTGGAAGGTCCAGCTCAAATAGCATTGCAAGACCAGGATCTTACAAACCTCGACTGCACTTGTTTTCTCTTCTTCGTTCAAGAGTCCGCCAAATTCTCGTTTGCTGCAAGAATCTTGCCACAATATCGCCTCTTACCTTTCTTTGGTTCTGATGCTGCCAACTGCTTGAGCTGACAGCTTAGCCTATTTCGTGCGTACGCAACTGCTCGGAGAAGCAGACTTGATGCATTTTAGGGGACTCCTGGAATGTGGATCCATGCACACGCTGTCCAAAAGCTCATCCTATAGGAGAATCACCATGAGCTCGCCTCTTGCTTGTTCCATTGATGAGGTATTTGTGGGCTTACGACGTGCGCGTCGCCGAGTCGATGACCCTTCTTGCCACAACCAGTAAAACATGCAAGTCCTTCACTGCCCGGAGACACATGGAACGATAGCCAACCAGGTGCACTTGGAAGAGTGCACAGAGGTGTCAGATACCGTTAGGTCCAAAGATGCTGAGGTAGCTTTCTGTATTCAGTGCATGAAGTGCGCTACCGAGCGGCGACATATTTTGTAGTCGCCATGGTCTCGAACTAGTGGCGAGGGCTACAAGACATGCAGGTAGCGAGTCGAGGGATGCGAATCGCATGATTCAGACGATCGTGTTTGAGGTAACTCTGCCTTGGTAATTTGAAAGTTGCCATGGAGCCTCTGCCGTCAGCAGGTGTCCAACACCTCGTACCACTCTCACAGAAGATGCATGTTGCAGTCATTAACGGCTCTTGCTCTCCAGGATCGCAGTCAGCAGACCAAATATGGAGCCTCCATAGGTGAGCTTACTGTTGTGTACACTAAAGACTTGGTTTGTCCAACTCGTCTCTCGCGACACGGTTGGCTGACGATTGTTCCGATCTCTTCACGCTCAGCGCCACTCACAAACTATGTTCCAACTTTTGCTGCCACCTGAGCATGTGACACGACTCCTGCCATGGACCACTCTGCTTCGAGAAGTCAACGATGGACCCCGGTTGCCTGCGGCGAGGACTTCTGCACAAGCTTCTTGTGGTAGTCGAATTCAGGCTGCCGGTTGTCGAGGCTGGCTGAGGACACGGTGAACCCAATATGCTCAGCTGCATCAGACTCGCTGGAGACTGAATTGTGGCACTTATAGGCTGAGACTCATCGGGGACGCCACGCGCTTTGGCAACAGTGGTTGCCAAAGCTATGGCTCGCTCTGCTCCAACCCGGGTGCATCGCAGGCGACTGCGAGTGTGCTGCCAAACGTGGCCTTTGAAGGACAACTATGTGTCCTTGAGATTATCATCGCTCAGGCGAAGGCAGAAGAGGCTTTTCGAGGTCACCAATAAGCTCAGGAGATACTTCCATGCCAGGATGGGATCCTCCCATATCTAGTCCTTCCGCACAAATGTCGACTGGCTCCGGGATGCGGTCAGCCGAGGTTCCTAATGCCAAATCAGGGTTGCAGCTTTCGTTTACCCGCTTTGGCACCCGGGGGTCCACGGGAAGGCTCGTTTGACCTCGAAGTGCCCCACTGAAAGCCTTGAGCCTGAGCTGGAGCCCCCTAGAAATGGAAGAACCAGCGGTCAAACTGGGCCAGTGTTCCACTCACTTGTCATGCTCAGACATGAGCCAGTCGCTTTGCCGCGATCTTTCTGCAAAGCCTTTCTGTTAGCGGGGAACATTACTGGCAAAGCTTGCTGCCGATCAAGGTAGCTTCTGTCGACTGCCGGGAGCCGGTAGCCATTCACTTGCTATTGTACTCTCTCCACTCCGCAAAAGAGTCCCACAGGCGAGCAGGCAAAATGACTACGTCTCAAGTAGGACATTTGGTGAGCTCTACTGTCCTATCGTCCAGAGGCTATGCAAAGTCATCTTCACTTGTTGGGCACATCATCGCTTTGCCTACGCTAAACAGACCGCACCTCTGTATGCACAAAGCTCTTTCCCTGTTGTCGTCACTGAGTGCCTCACCATATCAAGCTAAATCTTGGTTCGACGGGTTAGCAGTGTACTCTTCTTCCTGGACCTCGCAGGCTGCCAATAATGGCAGCACTTCCAATCGTCCTTCGAGCCTCCGGCTTTGCTAAGCTCGTAGGTATGGAGCTACTATCGTATAGATCGAGGTGCTGTGCTTCGATGGCCAGAGCCGGTTGGGTGTTGCCTAGTTGTTGAGCGAATATTCTTGTCCGATGTTCGTCACCAATTTCCACCACTTCCTTCACGTCTGCTCTTGTGGTTGCCTAGCAGTGCGTTCTATCACAGTCCAGCTCTTGCGCACCCGTGCCCTCTGCGCCTATCGATCTTAGGTCCCAGTCCTGGTGGACATGGAGGCTCTTGACACAATCGTATGTGTGGTTCAGGCGAGCCTGAACTTGCCCGACATATTCGTACGGTGGTGGAAAGTGATATGCTGTGTAATGCGAAGGCCTAAAGCGGTGGCCACTATCACGCTACAGGTGCTGAAGCAATCAACCCGATGCCCGACACGAACAAGGATGCCGTCAATCAGTTTGCTGTTTGGGCCTCTATACCTTGCGATAGGCACTGACCTTCTGTGTCCCCTCTTCGACCATCTGTAAGGACAGTTGCTGTGTTATGCTTGATGGGAAGGTCGGCGAAACGTCTACGACTGGTTGACCCCAACTCAAATTACTGAATTCTGTTCGGGTGAAGATTGGAAGCGAAATCCGCAGCTATGATGATGGCACCGGCTAGGGCGTAGTACTGCGGTGGGCTAGGACCTCTTAGGCGACACGTTGCTTGAATTTAACGACTACCTCACGCCCCTATCCTTATAACTACTCTTACAACCTATATACTTCGATTACTTGTTATTCTTATAAGTAGTACGCCGAATTAGTAAGTGAATTAGGACTACGGCTATTAGAACTAGAATATAGTAACGGTTAGCCTAAGGTAATATACCTAGTAAAGTATTTAAACTTGCTCTAAAGTCTTTAAGTAGCTATAATATAATTTATAATAACTTATTTAATTAAAGTAAAAATACGTAGTTAAGATAAATCTAGTTAGTTTAAGATAATACTCGTAGTTTACTCGATTTATTAATAAACAACCAAGTCGTAAGAGTAGTTGTATGTACTAGGCAAGAAGTCTAGTAGAAGAAATTTTAGCGTGTCGCGAGCGATCTAAACCCACCGCAGTAGCGTAGTCACCTGACCGCCGGACCACGCTTCGGACCACCAGATTCAAAGGTGCCAGAATATCCTATCAAATGGGACACAACAAGTACGAGTATCCAAGGCAATGGTAACGTCTGCAGATATGCAATGAGGTGCAGTTAGTTTTGAGTACGATTTCGAGATCTGTGGCTATCCAGATTATGGCAAACGACTTTTCATTATTGCTCAGATAACACCTACGCACCTAGAAACAAAACCTGACCTCCTAATACCCAGGCAATGATCGTCAAAAATTTCATTGTGTTGTTTCCTCGTAGATGTAGCATCAGTGAATGAGCATTGACAGTCGTCATCCAAACGTATGTAGTTAGAAGGGCCGTCAGTGGAAGCTGACACAACAACTTGACCTCCTAAGGAACGTATGTAGTAGTAGGGAGCGGTGTGTATCTTCTTGGTGGACTGCATTGTTGACGCAGGATGTGGGTAGACGATGAACGTTCAGCATGTTAAAGACGGCTGCTATCCTCTTCAACTCTACTATCGTTGATCAGCTCGGTCGCACAGCAGTCGTAAGTGTGGTTTGCAGTCTTACCTGAATGTGTTCGCACCACAACTTGACTCGGCCAGTCCAAACGTTATGGTTGTCTCATGTTTTGTGAGAACGTGGTTGTGCTAAATTGCTTGGTTTGCTCATCATAGTGAAGCCAACGGTCCGTCTAGTAGATGGTCGGGTTAGTATCGAAGGGAGAAGAGTGGACCAGGATGTGGGTTTGTCACGTACCGTGCGTGCTAGCTGAATGCCGGCCCAAAGGCATCGTTCCACTCTTGGAGCTTGATGAGAAGGTTGCTCAAGCATCCTCTCATCCTCGTCGACGAGGTCTTCATTGTTGAAGAAGTCTCCCTTGTAGTAGTAAATCATCAAGGCAAGGCCCCGCATTGAGAAGTCTTCAGGAAGCTGTCGCTTACTTCCGCCAAACGACTTGGGGAAGTCTTTGCCTTCAACATTGTCGTAGGAAACTCCGGACCTTCCAACGGTGTTCAGAAATTGAGCCACCTGCTCCCATGGGATGCAATTCTCGATGTACACAGAGGCACCAGGAACCCAAGTCAAGGCCAGCAGGTATGCAAGGACCATATGCATGAAGGGCACAACATTTTTGTTTCCAATGTGGCTGGCCACGTCCGAGATAGTGTGGAAAAGCATCGGACCAACGTATGATGAGATCTCGTCACTGACGGTGAAGTTCGCCTCAGACAGTAGCGCCGGTGATGACACATGGCGGTCTTCGATGGCGCCAGCCCAGTAGTTAGCCTTGACGCGATCAATGATGGCAGGGTCCTGGACGACAAAGTCCTTTGGAAGCTTGTCAAATTCCACGCCGGTCTGGTCGCAATATTGTCGTTTCATTTGTTGCTGATGGTCGAAGATCATGGCCCAAAAAGTGTTATCGGCATTGCCAAAGTCCATCATCATGGCAAACAAGGCTCCAGCATATTCAGGGCCTTGGACTTTGAAGCGAGAACCGGATCTGGCCAGGTGACCTTCCAGGCTAGATGCAAATTGTTGACGGTACATCTGGAATTCCACTACACTTCGGCGTTTGAAGAGGATGGCTCCTGAACAGACAAAGGCAAACTCGGCTGGTTGGTACCGGGATGTGGACGCACTTGTTTGATCCAACAACGGGTTGAAAAGAAGCAGGATGCTCTCACCAGCGTTCTTGAACGGGATGGCCGCAACCAAGGCTTTGCTATAAAGAAAGAGTTGCTGAACAATATTGGGTCTAGCCAGAACTGCGAGGTGATGCTGGATACGGCCAGTGTTTGGAGACAAGTCAGCCGCTTCGTCGTACCAGGTTCGCGCTGTGTTGGACCAGATTTCTCTGTCGCGGAGGTCGGCTTCTTCTATAGCCATTCTGTACCTTGCTAAATCTCCTAGGCACTCGATCCAAGTCTCCCGGAAGTCGGGAACGGTCTCCATGAGTAAGGCCATCATAGAGTAAGATAGATACACGAAGGATAACATGTGCTCCAGTGATTCTGGTAGTCGATGCCGCAGTAGCTCCAGGAATGCATGAATCCCATGGCGCCACATCCGAGCAGGCATCGCGTAGCGTGCCGCAAGCTCTCTCAGCTCATGACCCTCCGTGACCGGATGGTGCGAAGCACTGAAGAAGTCATGGTGCTCGTTGAGGAGCGTTCTATGTAATGCTATCAAGGCTTGCCACTGTTCCTTGCTCAATTTAGTCGGGTTTTGTGCCTGCTGACTTACGATCTCGATGCACTTCTTCTCGACCATGACTGCTACTAGTTAGGATAACAGCCGGGTGATGGGAGTGTAGACTGGGAACATACCTAATCCGGCATAGATGCCCTTCACCTCCTGAATAAGCTGTGATACAGTGATAGCACGCGTCTCCAGATCACGAAGGAGACCAGGAGTTGGGTGGTCAACACCATCGTCGTCATCGACGAACGTATTAGTGAAGTCCGATGAAGGGTCTAAGACTTCTGGTGAAGCTGAGCGGTCTCGATCATCCACGTGGCTTGGGTCTTCGGAGCTAGCAGGGGGGGACCTCCTTCGCTTGGTGTTCGTGTCCCGTGGGAGATCGTCCGTCATTGCATCAGGATCCACTCGCCGCTTGTTGCTGCGTGGCAATGACTCGGGATTGTTGTTCATCGAGGAGTCACCAAGACCGATCTTGTGCTCATCCAGGCTCTGACGCTCAAGTCGATCTGTGAGGAGGTCGGGCGTGGTGGTGGATGGTGCCCTGACGAGGACATGGTCGCCATCGTAGCTGTCAAGCCTATATACTGATCAGATTGTACCCAGTGGTTGTGCGATGGCATGAGGAAGCGACGTGGTTGCTGTCCATGGCTGCCTCACCATCCCTTGATTAAGGCAAGCTAAGCGACGTCCGGAAGGACAACACTTACTTTTGGGGGTTCCCTGATGTAACCTCTTTGGGCTTCTCTTGTTCTTTGGCAAGGCTGACCGGGGCATCTTTCTGGGCGGCCTCCGCGTCACTTTTGAACCACCGAAACATCGCACGATCTGGGACGATGCAGATGAGCTTGATGCCCAATGACGTTGTCAACCACGACTGCTCACATTCGAAATCTGCTGGTGTCAGGAACCCTGATCCCACCATATCCTCCGATTGCTTACCTTGGATCTCTCAACGTATAGCCGTGCTGATACCCGTTTCTGTGACCTAAATGAGCTGAGCCTTGGCATTGAACCGGGTTACAAGAGTCTAAGCGGACACCCACGGCATGAACCGAATGCTCCCACTTTCAGTCCAAGCAAAAGAAGGCTGTTTCTTGAATGGTTGCTTGCAAGACTGGTGACAGTTGCTAGGAAGGACTAGTACGTACCATTGAAGTCGGATCGCAGCGACCAGAGGATATTACAAGACAGCCCAGTGCACGATTCTGGCCGTTCAACTTTGTAAGAAATTCTGTTCACGATCTGGCATCACTGTTCTTTGTACAGACCTACGAGAAGAGCACCTCTATGTGCTCAGGCGATTCTCGCCTTACACACGCCCCAGATTAAAAGAAGATGGCTGCATCTGTGCTCGCAGGAAGTGGAGTATTGAGTTTTGCCTTCTTGGTGGAGCAAGTCGTTCAAGTTGGGACACACTTTTGTGTGCCACTCCACAACTCAAGCTCAGTCCACCCCACGTCACCACCTCCAAGTCCATAGAACACATACTCGTACGCGTTGCGCTCACCACGTCCCAACTTCCTCGCTGGACAATCCTGATGGTAGGATAGTAAGTCGAAAGAGGACGCCCTATCTTATATGTTTCCTCGGGCGCGTATGAAGTAGCCTAGCGCTGTTACATCTCATCATCTGTTTTGAACGCAGCCGAAAGTTCCTTATGTTCAGCCCTGTGCAAAGATAGGTCAGTGTCAACATGCCATGCACGTCCATGTCTGAGGCTGCTTCACAGATGCAGTGCTCCTTTCACTGGCGGTTTGCGGCTTACTTGAGACACTTGGCATACATTCTATCATCTGAGGTTGTGTTCATGACTCTTCTGTTCGTTGATCGAACGTCTCAGATTGCTATCCGTGAACAAGCATCTATATATATACTAGTACTCCCAACATCGATGGGGAAAAACTTGTATAACATTCTCACGTCGGAGGACCCCAAGCTTCGTGCAAAGGTATCTGGAGAAGAACATGTTTATCCCGCGTGGCCTACGTGAGATGTGCATATGCACTTGCCGTTCATGGCGTTTATAGATGGCGAACAAGTCCCGACGGCTTAAAATCCTTGCTTAGTAGTCTCTCAAACGCGCAGTTTTTCGCGAGAGGCAGCAAAGTGACGCATCCTGTCTACAGTATCAATGCTTTGATTGCCTGATCCTCCGCGTTAGATGCGATGATACTCTATTGCTTGATATACGTGCGTAGGTCGCTTCTGCACCTAGACATAAATGTTGCACATCAGATTGCCCCGCAGTGCCCTACTATACGAGCAAGCTGGGGGCCATGAGTTCACGCATGCAATCGGGAGCTAGTTCGCTCCTCCGACGACTTGTGTCGAAGTGGACGTACTACTCTTTGTAATGAGTTCAAGTCGGCCCCACGAACATCATAGTCAAAGATGGCCATGAGAAAGAACCACACTGCCAACAGGTAAATTATGTAGTTGACAATGGCACGTCTACGGTACTAACCATGAGTGTGGTTGGGGACAGATCAGGCTGAAATAAGTCGTGACCATATATCAGCCGTCTTCAGCCAAGCGCACTGGCCGGAAGTGTAGAATTGATGGACCAAGGAGTACCGCAGCGACGTGCAAGGCATTGGAATCGGTCATCTGATAGTCCTCATCCTGAGACAAGCCTTATCTTATCGCGTTCCGAGGATCTGTAGCTGATCTGAGCATTGTGGCAAAGAGCTATTGCTTTGTGGCTGCGGCTATCAATTATGTGGACAGTCATGACATGATCAGCTGAGCCAATAGCGCAGCTGCATGTTACACCGGGTTCCCATGTCCCCTTAATTGGTAGAGCCTGAGCAATGCCTCCGGCCAATGGGCCCGGTGCTAGAGCTACCCTACCCCAGGCCAGCAGTTGGCATGAGGCAGGCGCGATAGCCAGGTTGTAGGAGCGCCTAAGACTTGCCTTGTTCAAATATCTGTAGACATCTCGAGTCTTGTCCACCAGGATCCGCACGCAAAGGCTTGTAGCTAGGCACCCTTCATCACTCGGTCGCGAGCACGAAAGCAGAGCGACCCAGAAGGCACCTTTGTGCTTGTCTTGGAAGCAAACTTCAAGTTCTCGCGAATCATGCATCAGAATGCCTCCCGAATGTGCAAAGGTGACTCGAGCGGAAGCTCTACATCGTGATCGAGGTAACCATTCTGCGCTATTCGCACGTGTGATACAGGATATGTATCACCGTTGGCAGCATCAACGAGCTTGACCAGTATAAAAAGCTTCACTCGCTACCACTGCACAAGCGGGCGAGTTCAAAAGGCCAAAAGCTTCCCTCACAAATCACATCGGCACCGGTCCACAGGAGCGTAACACGCCTTCTTTTCGATTGACCTGGGATGTCTTTCGGAAGGCTGTGTCGCACACTGGCGATGGCCATTGCTTCGATGGGAAGAGTATGAATGCAGCAGTGCGAATCGTTAGATGCAGGCGTATTCGTTCTGGAAAGGCAAAGGGCTCACATGAGTTGCATTTGGTCAACCAAATTGAGGACGCGATGATTGTAGCCGACCACTGCTACAAGGACCAACGATTCCCAAGCTCGATTGACCGCCTTCTCTCAGTGACGACAGCAGTTTCAAAGCAATACTCAGGCGTCGCACGCACAACGAAGCATTTCCTATGCCTGAAACTACGGAAGATCACTGCTCGGTGGGGTTCGCGAGGTTTCAGAATCTGGCCCTAAAAAGACCAAGATTTACCAGGTACGCAGGCTCCGCCCAAACAATCGAAGTTGCCGGTTTTTTGCACCAGCAAAGCGTGCAAACCGGCCAAATGGGTTGTCCGGGAGGAGGCAGGCAGTCGAAGTCAGCAGAGTGTTGTGACCCATCAGTTTGGCTGCAGCCTGGTCTGCAATGGATAGCAGAGTACCAGACATGTTACCTGTCCTATGGCGTGATTTAGAACTTGCGGTGCTATTGGAGAGTCTCCTGCTGAAAACGCGGGGCAACATAGTAGGCAGAAGTCTTATCGCAAGTGCTCGAGCGCCTACAAACAACTGGCTGGTGTACTCGCGAAACAGACATGCCAAGGGATACCCTGCTTCTGCGAACGCCGTTGGCAGGGGAGCTTCGATCGGTTGTGATGAACACACCGTCACAGTTTCGACTCTGGGGATCCTCGGCATCGAATTTTATCACGGAGCTGATGATGTTGCCTCTCACAGGACACTGGGGTAAGGCAGCGCGCCGTGTAGGCTGGATGTGAAGGTGGACGAAAGAGAGCTGTCTGTGAAGGAAGATCTCCAGCTGAAGAGGGGCGATCCTTGTCTGATGGGTGTAACGCTTTCGCTTCGCGGTCGTGTCAATGGGCCATTTTGACAGTTGTTTGGCTTGTACTCTGTGCGACTAGGGCATCTTGTGCTCCCTGCTTCCACTTGGGACTTGACAGACATCCATTGAGCTTCACCTAAAGGGTAGGGAACAATATATGTACGTAGTACACGGAATCGATGTCCAAGCCTTCTCCATGCCGTCCAGCAGAAACCCGCATTTTGGGACTCAGCACAGCTACTATGCCGTATTTACTGGAATGAGCACATCGGACACCATCAAGTTTGTGCGCTCCCATTATGTTTAGTTCCACCCGAGGGTTTCATGTGCGGAACATGCTGAAACAGGCAAAATTGGACAGGCTGCCACTTTCGCTACGATGACAGGCACGATGCTGCCTCTAGCTAACCTGCAGCACAAGTCTGCCATTCCAACGTTTCGTGATTAGGCGGCCATACACCACCTCAATGTCAGATGACACTACAAGGCAAGACATTCACGATCATGACGATGTCTGACGGGGACCATTTTCACCCAGTCGTGTGATCAATTGACCTCGGAACTGAAGTCACCACGTGTCCTAGTGACCCCGACTGTGCGACATGAGACCCATCTCCTACTTTCCTCTCCACAATGTGCCTGGTATCTTCAAATTACAGGACGCTAGTGTGTGCATTGTGGACGCTATGGCAAGCGCCCTCACGAGCTTTCCAGCCCTATATCACGAGAGTGGTAATTGACAGCAGCCGGCTCGAAGATCACGACAGCTTGGGAACGTCCTGGCTTTCTTGTTAGGTAGAAGTGTCCACGGCCGTGATGCAGTTCGTTGCAATGGACGTGGGAGAGCCATTCAATTGACACAGTCGAGCATACTGCACGAATGCTACCAAGTACTATCCAAGCTGGGAGACTCCCATCCCGGTTGAGGACCTTGCAAAGCGGACAGCACACGTCGGGCCAGGCAAAAATGCAGCTACTCGCAACCACTGCTTTGCGTTAGACAACGCTCGGGCTGTACAACAGGCGCCCACTCCACCTCCTTTCATTGATCTCACCTTGCGCAATGTCCGTGACCCCAATTACTATCCTAGCTTGTTGGACCCGGGTAGAAGCACAAAGTCCGTCGAGTGGGCAACATTTGATTTCAGGCGGCATGGCTCAACGGCGTGTACGGCAGCTGCGCAGCCTCCATGCAGGACGACACATGAGGACAAGTCGTTAATCCATTGAAAGACAAATGTAGAGCCTGCGCAGTGCGCCCGAGCACCATACGCGACGAGGAATACCTAGGACCTATATTGACAGCTGTAATGTTAGTCCGACACTGATGAAAGAAGGACCCGATCGACACCGACTTGGTAATAAAATCGTTTGTGCAAGGCCAACCATCCAAGAATAGGGTAGTACCCTGCGGCAGGGTGATAGTAGTGATCCTTTAGCCCCACTGGGCACGCTCCACCATTGTCTCCTCATATGCGTTGGACACTGGCTTTAACGGCGATACGATATGACACCAACTTCCCACGGCGCGTGGCTCGCTACTGTCTTGGTGAAAACATAGGCATACCGGGCTATGACAACTCAAGTCACGCGTATCCGGTAATTGAACGACGTACCGCCGATACGATTATTGCCTGAGGCATTATCCAGCCAAGTTCTAGCATCCGCTCTCAGGACGAGCGCTACTTTGCGCTTTGAGTCTCTTTGTGAATATACGCCGAACCTACATGAAGAAATGTCGTCTAATTAATCTTACTCCTAAGCTTACGCTATCCATTACTTTGCGACTGCCAATCGGGCTGAGCAGACATACCCGGCCCGAGGCCGTGGCTAACCCTTTCAAGCATCGGTTCATACTCAGCACTATCAGGCCCCTAGGGGCGTAAAACCACCACGGTCTAAAGGCAAATAAATCAATCTCGGTAAGTCTCGTTTGATCCGATCTGTCTACGCTCCCATATGATGAAATCTTACAGTGGGGAGATTGGATGAAGCTTCCGCAAAGATATCTAGCCAATTTGCCTTGCACTGTATGTTGAGCGATGCTACGTTGCTCATATAATCACCACGTCATCGAAGAAATGTGAATAGTCCTCGAGGCAGTGCAAGAAGACTACCAAAAGCTCGATCCAAAGACAGCTACACGTTCCGGCGCCTTCCGTGATTCGTCCTTCTCATCTGGGTGCGTAAGCTCCGAAGGGACACGCCACTTGCCGTCCTCACCACTTTCCGGCCTCAGCATTCATACAGACACTCACGAAGTGCATGACAACGGTCTCGTTTCAGCATACATGGTTCTTCCAGCACATAGGGCTCTCGCTGCCATGAAGCACATCCGATCCAGTCGACACCACTCAGGACTCTCCAAGTTGCCGCGTCTGGACGGGATCACGGGACAAAGATTTCGACCTGGCAACGTTCCACAATCCTTCAGCATTGACCCGTAACAAAGCAGCCCAGCAGCCGGCCTAAGGGTCCGCAGAGCATGGAACCCCTTCGAACCCCATTGATGCAGTCTCTCGAACCCACTACGATTCCGATGCTTGCAAGCTTGAACTGGTGAAACGCCCCACGGCGCATCTCCGCGCTCTGCTATGCCAAAACCCGGCTCATCCGGTTCTTCCATGGTACAAGCTGAGTCGAGTCGGCCTTACTAAATTGCCACACCTCGATGTCAGCAGCTCATCGCGAGGCGAAGGCAACTCGAACAGGACAGACACTGCCGCTGTGGTAGACGCATCTAGTACAGAATGGAATGGTGCAATTGTCTCAGGCGGCCGCATCCACAACCCAAGTATGCATAGCAGATATCTAGTGAACGAGATTGACGCTCAATTTCGTCTTGGTCGACGATTAGCTCGGATCAGTACACATCGCAGATCAGCCGATAAAAGGAAATTCCTCGCTTTCAAAAGTGACTCACCATAGATGTGGTAGCTCCACATTCCAAACGAGGGCCTTTCGCAGTACCTCTTTCCCCACTCGATCGTTGCCGTCAACTCTGCCTCCGCCGAGAACAGGGTAATGGCCTTTTGTCAGCATGATCTCCCAGGGATTGGTCCTCCTGCAAGTCGTATTAGGTATCCTCCTACCATATCAGCCACCGTGGCCCCAAGCAGGATGTGGGTTCTAAAATCAACCGGTCAGCGTCGAGCCTGACTTGAGTGCGCCGTCCTCCGACGAAGAACGCGAATACATCACCGGTGAGCTTGCTTAATCGCGCTCACGCCATCTCTTCGCTTGCTCGAGGCGTACTCATCTCACCTCGCCTAACCTCAAACGAAATGCCTTCCCACACAACAGGCGTAGTCTCCTCCTCTTCGGACAGTAGTTCAAGACACCGTTTCTCTAGTGCCAGCAACCTCCATGTCCTTCGTATCCAGCAAGGTTCCATTCGCTCAGCTGTGCAATGTCCCTCCTGTTCCCCTCGTGCTGTGCCGCTTGTATGCCTCTCCACCTTCATTCAATTTGTACTAAATACCGGGTGTATGTATTCATTCCACAGTAGACTCGCACCTTTGCTCACTCAAGGCTGACAACCAAAGCATGTCCCGAAAGATCTCAGGCGCAACTAAGGTTCCAAGTCCACAGGTGAGTTCAACGGCGTGATCTGCCGCTAAGCCCAAGTAGTGTTTGCTGTGCCTTAGGCTTGATGTCAAGATAATTGGTACACTTCAGAATACTACTCGATTTCAATCGTTGATATTACAGTATATACACGGATGATTTGCCTCAAACTTCGCATATATAGGCTTATAGCCAGCTGCTATTGCCGTACTGAGTTTAAGGTAGTGTCGTCTTCTCGAACTTTATGCTCGACGTCTATGAAATTGGGTGGTATCCTAAAGTGTACCAATTATCATGACGCCAAGCCTAAGCCTCTGATGGGGTATAGAACAGCCTTGGCACGCGACACCGGTTCGTCGTCTAGCAGTCTAACAGCCTATGAACGGCACACACATGCGGCCTCCTCAAAACCAAACCTAGAAGAAATACGATCTGCCAAATGGAGGCCGTGTCTCAGAGCTAAGACTGGGCGCATGATTCGAAAGTCACACGTCGCATGCCGTGGCTTTTGTAGGCTCAGAGCCTTGGAACCGAATATAGTATGCTTTGAGAGGGTGATAGTTAGGCTAACCTAGGAAAAGTGGTCCATCTGAGAGTATACAAGTAGTCCACCTGAGAGACTCGTTCAAGTTGGTGTACATGGACGCACACGACCGTGAGCGCGAACTTCAAGCAACAGAATTTCTGATTGTGATGGTGATATTTCGATACACATTAGCAAGGCATGACTATGTATGTAGGATGCCTACAACCATTACCAATGAGCATTCTCGAGCCATTGACCGAGTTCCTCCATAACTTCTCGCGAACATAACATTAAATGTCTTGTTGTACATCACAAGCTAGTCATTATGCTTGTTTGTGAGCCAGCGCACTGGTGCTGAGGACAGTACGCATCTCGGATCGAGTAAAAGTCGAAGGTGCCGTCCTCTTCCTAACATAAGGGAGCAAACTTGTTGTTCATATAACAAGCCCGTCTTGCGCCGCCATCCACTCCCTACGATATTTGGAAAGAGCATTCGCAACTTCGGAAAACTCCTTCACGCCATGCCCTCTAAGACCAGCAATTACCTGCTTGAGACCAAGCAGATAAGCATCACGGGCATCTTTTTCTTTGATATCGTTTGCACTGCTCATCTGGACTAGTATTTTGTCATCTGTCATCACGTGTCGCGTCAGTGTGTAGTCCTGCTGTTAGTCATGGGAGGTCTGAATACGAGAACGAATCGTATTGCGTGTTATAAATCTTGGGAGGTGACAAGGGTAGTGACATTCACGTACCAGATAGGGCCATGCCGCCGAAATGTTGCTCTTCGCACTTAACGTCTGTGCACATTTGGCCTTGGAGCTCAGTAGGACATACTGGCTTTCCAGCATCAATACGATTACTGTATGTCAGTGAGCGGTAGCCATCTTTTACGCGCTCGTTGAACTGCGGATGGAAGCGGAACGACTTCAGGGTGGAGAGTGGGCTTTCGTAAGGCTTGAAACGTGGAATAACGGGGGTTTCTTCTTCGGGCAGACTGTCGATATGTTCAGGCTGGAGCACATCAGAAGTGGGTTGCAAAACATCGGAGGGTGGCTGAGTAGGCTGTTGAAGTGGGAGGCGCTCGTCGTCTGTTGTAGGCCCAGAAGTGGTGAGTGGTAGCTCGTGATCGTCAGCGACTGCTCCATTCGAAATTATTGATCCGTTGACGGGAGTCGCTCCTAGTGACTGGACACGTGAAGGTAGGTCAACGTCTTCGTCCATGACCGATACCTGCACAGGTTCAGCTGGGATATCTGGTTCTTTGCGCAAGACGTTCAGATTGTCCACGTTAAGAACATCAACTTCTTCAGCTGGCTCATAATCATCGTTCTCAGCTTCAAGCGGTTGCTGATATTGTGTGGCGTTCTCAGGGTCGTATTCATCGTTGTCGTCTAAAGGTACTGCTTGAGCATCTTGCACTTCAGTCGCGGGCTCATAGTCATCAGAACCATCAGACATGCTAGCACTACCGTCGCTTCCTGCATCGCTCGATTCGTCAATTGACATACGATCATCATCGCTGTCAACAACAGACTGGTCGTCTTGAGGAGTAGCGGCTTTGCTGGTCTGCGTTTGTTGCAATATATCAGCAGCAGCATTCTGCTCTGGGCTTCCTTCCTTACTGCGATCGTCTTCCGAGGCATTGACCATGTCTTGGTCTCGAACTGCAGAGGAAGCGATTTGAAAATTGAGTTGCCGATCAAGATCTTCTTGTTCAGGGCTGTATTCGGTTTCAGTCCGTTGGCGGTCGTGGCTCGGTAGGCGCAAATGTGCTTCTCCGTTTGGCAACAGTTGTTCCGCTCGGTTCAGGACTTCTGTTTGCTCGTCTGGAGCTTCTGTAGTAGACACAACTTCAATCTCAACGTCCATTGGAACGTCTTGGATCAGCCTCTCCGACAGTGGCTCTACGATTTCAGCTTGAGGCGAGCTTTGAGCCGTTGCTTGTGGTGATAGTGTTGACTCGTTGGTATCAGCCACAATTTGGTCATTGAGCTGAGTGAGCTCGGTCGAAAACTGCTTCTGGCCACTTTCTCCGTCCGCAAGTTGGTAGTCCAGTCGCCGTATCTCCTGCAAAATCCTGCCTTCTTCGTCGCGAGCCTGCGCCAGCTCGGAATCTTTCGTTTCGATATCTTTTCGAACGACAGAAAGTCGTGTCTGCTGCTCAAGCAAGCGCTCACGGGTTCTTTCGACCTCGGCATCCAGTACTGGCATACCATCTTGCAACGCTTGCTTTCGCGTATTCTTGCGCATTAAATCTGCTCTTAAGGCTGCCATTCTATTCTTCAGCTTGTCTTGATTTATCTTGGAGCGTGAGGCTGGGACTCCATTCTCAACGGGTCTATCAGAGTCGCTCGATGCTGGTAGATCTTTTGATTCTGAAGTCTGCTTGTTTAGAGGGCTAGACACTGGCGCATCTGCTGAGATTGTCATAGCATTTCCACTCGTGCTGGCCACCTCTTGGGATGTGTCTACCACTTGCGAGACTTGTCTCTTCGCTTGAGGCATAACATCAGTCGAGAACGGTTCAGCACTTCGTTTGAGCGACTTTGGTTCAGCAGGAGCCAGTGTAATAGCAGAAGCAGCAGGTTCGGGTTGGGTAGATTCGTCGGCCGATGTCAGGAACAAGCCAGGTATTGAGAAACCTTGTTGCTTCATTTCTTCTCTGACAGGAGTAGGTAAGGAGTTGAATCTCTTCTCCGCAGCACCTGCCGAAAGAGGTTGCGGTGCTGTACTCTGCTGCGGTTCGGTGACCATGGTCTCTGTAGTGTTGACAGCAAGCTGTTGAGGTGGCTGAGGTGGGGTTGGCTGGGCGAGTGCTGGCGTAGGCCTTGGAACCGGACGAGGAGAGGCGTCGACAGGTGCAGGTGATGCTGACTGGGAGGACTTTGAAGATGGAATCGCTTGTCCTTTTTTAATTGCTAGCAGTTGCGCAATGCGGTCTTTCCGCTCCATGGCTGGGTCAAGAAGTGCAGGTTGGGGTGTTGTTGTGGCTTGTCTAGCATCTGGCGGCTGTTGCGACGTGGTGTTTTGGATGAGTGAGTGGGAGACAGAAGTCGATTCTTGAACAGGCTGCTTTGGAGCAAGTGATGTGACATGGCGGTCGAGGCCCAGCTCGACAAAAAGCTGATTGAGCACAGGCGGCTTGATGCCCTCGTCAATCAGATTTTGGTAGGTTATGCCGGCTGAGATGAAGTCGGAAACAGCAGCTCGTGCTTTACCGTGTTTCTCCTCCTTGGACAACTGTTGTTCCTGATCTTTCTCGATGGTTTCCGAGACCCCGTTCTGGGAGATAGCAGCATGATTCCACTGTGCTGGTTGATCGTCATTCATCGACTGGGTGGGTGGAGCGTGCTGGAAGACTCGACTTGCAACTGTGCCGTCCAAAGTGGGAATAGAGAGAGGCGGCTGCTGCTGGGTAGTGACTGCGCTATGTATCTTGTCCTGCTGCAGTGGAGTTGTATAACCATTTTGCGCTGTGAACGAATGGGACTGAGTTACGGCAGGGCTATGAACAGCCGGGAAGGGAGGTCGCGACTGCGAGAAGTTCGGTAGGGAAGGCTGCTGCAGGTGTGGGTTGGGCGCAAAGGCCGAAGGAAATGCTTGGCCAGGGGGAGGTGGTGGAGGAGGAGGCAGGCCATGAGCCTCTATGTGTTTCCTCAGATTCTCCAGGTTGACGTTTGGAGGGAAGAGAAAGGGCAAGGGAGGAGGCGGAGTCGATGTATTACTGTTCGCCTCGAAGCGCTGTGAATTGGAGGCCTGCGCAGCGAAGGGCGGAGGGTGCTGCATCCCTTGTGCTGGTGGAAAATGGGCACCATTTGGGGTTGGGGTGCTCCCATTGTAAGGTTGATAGTATGACTGAGGAGCATACTGTCCGTTGAACATAGGCGGCGGTGGGAAAGGGTTTGGGTTAGCCATAGCTCATCAAACAGCAATGATGACCGAGCTCAATGTTCTGTGGTGAAAGGATGGCAGTGGGTGAGGAAGAAGGCGCAAAGTCAAGGGCATGGCAAGGTCGATGAGGACTTCCAGAGTCCTAAGCTGTTTTCGCGGTCACCAGAAAGGAGCGAAATCATCAACAGGATGCACTCGGGATGAAGCGCAATCGAGAGTGAAGATGGTGCTGCGCGTGGTACTGGTAACGTGAAGATCGATTTCCTGCAGACCGTGACCACGCTAGCCCAAAATAAGCGTGCAGCAGCGGCCACTTTGTTTGTCCGGAGGGTGAGTATTGAGAGTGGTCGATGACTTATCGATAACCGGGGACTGTCATGCCTTAGGCATTTATGACCGAGACAGTTACACTGTGTAATGCTGAGCACGACAATGGGACCTATGAGAATGTCGCACTTCGAAGGCGCCTTCAGGGGCAAGATATAAAGCGTTTTGTATCCGCTGCTAAAGCTTCAAGCACGACATGGCGAGCACTAGCCTTCCTATTACTCTAACTTCTAGATATGATTGACAGAGGATATCCACCAACTCCGCGCTTGTCCCAATTTCCCGGTCCACGCCCACTCTCCATAGGTTTTCCCTATCTAAACGCCCTTTCCAATTTGACACGAGTACCTCTGAACAGAACGATGAGTTCCGAGACCTCGTTTGATGAACTTCAGAGCCAGGTACAGACGGCATTCGCTCAGCCGACATGCCACCTTGATCACTACCGGTGGCTCCATAGTCGGGAAGATTCCATGAACTCATTGTTTTCTATCCGAACCTTCTCCTGATATTCATGGAGTATCTCTCCTGTCTCACTGTTGCTATAGGTTGCAACACTATTGTTGGTGTAGACCGTGATCCCTGATCTTTCCGATGTTTGAGTGTCCCCTGCTAGTGGTTGCTTGTAGACACCTCCAACGTACCCCCGATCCAGCGCGAGAGATTTCAGTGGCGAAGGGTCAAAACGTTTGATGAATACCTTGTCGAGCTCCCTATCTTTTGGAGAAGAATATTGGACATACTCTTCGACCGCGGCTTCATCAGTCCATCCGCAGACCTTCCGAAAGCAAGCAGTCAGGCATCCTGTGCGATGTTTTCCTTTGTTGCAATGTATCAGCAGAGGATAGTTGTTCGGATCTAGCATTATCTCAAGCGCCTGATGAACTACTGCGGCATCAGTGTAGACGTCTGGATCCTTGTTCGCCAGTATCGGTATCTGGTGGTGCACGATACCACTTGAGGAGATAAAATTGCAATAGTCGAGCGGCAGTTCATCAGGCACAAAAGTGATGATTGTCTTCAGAGAAAGGTTCTCCAGTTGCTCAAAATGGGCAAAGACAGGGTAACTCGACCGGTAGAGACCAGGTGCGATGGTCTGGAAATTGGTGGGACGGCCCGTGCCATCAGGAGTCGGCGGTTGTGACTGATCAAGCGTGATAGTCTTCGAAGTGTACTCAATCGGTGATTGCAGCGCACAAAGTACCTTCGCCATTGCATCTGAATCCACCCAGCTGTTCTTGGCGGGTGCCATATTACGACGGTGCTTTAGCTGTAACGGAGCAAGAGTATGCGCTACAGTAATTGGCCGCAAGGTGTCCGGGAAGGTGATTGTTGATATCGATGAGAAGATTCTCGTCACCTTCGGCGCGGCCTTTAAGCGGCGGGAACAGCCCTAGGTTTGGATCCTACTTCCTCAGGCGAAGAAAAATCCTGCGGATAGACGAATGGACTGGACAGGTCCTAGATTTTGCGACAGGCCCAGTAACAAGAATAGTCTGTGTGGAGTGAAGACAAGCAATTGTTCTTGTCCAAGACGAAGGCTTGCCTGATGATCACAACATGGCTGCAGAATGCTCGTAGACGAGGTATGTAGGTGGCCCTGCTCTTGGACCCAGGAAGTACGGAATGTGCTCTTGAGTCTGAGGGACGGATTTGGTTGATATGACTTCGAAATGGTGAATGAAGTAGACTTCTCCCGGAGCTAAGTCTGGACGTCCATCATACAACGGGCCATAGGAGAAGTGGTTGCCATTGTTTGCGTAGTCTGAGATTTGGTAACAGCTAGCGATGATGTAGAGCGTATGTATTTACTAAGCCTGGCACTTTCTGTGTTGTTTTTGATCTTGGGTATGCGAAAGTGAGAGTTTGTGTATTTATTTTTTGCGCAAAAACGGTGGAGGCGTGGACCCGGAACGAACCGTGACAGTCGGCGATCTGATAGAAGATTTGCCAAATAAAGAGCAGGAACCACTTGAGAAACTCCAACAGCCCGGCGAGCTTCCAATTAAGGAGGGGCGGTGGAAGATTATCGTGCTCAGAGTTCCTCGAACAAAAGTGATTTGTTTGGGTGTGACACTAAATTAGGCGGCCGCGACAACCTGCAGTACTTGACGTGGTTACAGCAAGTCAGCTTGTCAACGCACGACTGACACACGCTGTAGGAGATATGAATCATTCATGATGAAAGTCTCGCCACGGGACGTTAGGCTTCAAGAGGATGAGAAGTCTGATTGTGTTCATCGCGCCTGATTTTCGAATTCGACCGAGATGACTAACCACGCGGCGGTTATTGATTGCAACACATGGCAGGGCACGATGACCGATCAACACGTGACATACGTCATACAAGCAAACTCTGGTCACAAGCAAATGCATCGTACATCCACGGCACTGAGAGCGAGAAGACTAATAATATGCCTTTGTTTTGATAGTTATGACGGTTTGCCTTGTGTACGATTTGCTCACACTTGTGCACATCAAACCTTCCTAGTGTGGGCATGCCAAGAATGTTTTCCGCTTGCACACCATGAGCATCGACCACCCAGATATGCTCTAATTCGTAGACTTATGCCTTCGTTCGATCTGCCGCAAGCGATTGGCCACCCTGTCGCATGGTTTGTCTCGGTAGAAGGATGGCTCGAATGAAGCTAGAATCTCTCGAGTTGTCTTCTCCTGCCTGGCACGTGCCGACTTCAACAGCCTTGTCGCTTCCTCCATTGCCTCCGACAGGATGGCTGTATACTTCTCATCGGCATCCATGAGTATTATTTCTGCTTCAAGCCTGGCATTCTCCATTTCCCGCGCCGTTTTTTTCATTCTTCGATAGGCTAGAATTGTTTTTCTATCTTGCTGTTGCTGAAACCCCTTTAGCCTCTGTTTGATCTCGCTTGGTGACGGCGGCGGTGTCGCTGGACGATGAAATACATTGTGCTTTTGACCATCTCCTCGCATGGAGCATGGCAAAGAGCGCCTGGATTTAACCTGCGTTGTCCCCTGGAATAGTGACCCATCTTCTAGAGTCGAAGACCATTTGGAGTCGTCAAAATCAATAAGATCAACAGATAGAGGACGGGGAGACGGTGGTAGAGCTGGACTTGTCTTTTTGTGACGGGAGTCTGATATGAACGAGCGTATCTTCGAAACAGTGGTGCCCGCCATTGGATTTGTAATGTATAGTTCAACCGTGAATAATAGGCTGTTGATTACTGACGATACCGAATTTGATCTGAAAGATGTGCTCGATGGTCGAGGCCAGTTCCGAGGTGGGAGCTGGAGAAACTGCGTTCAGTCCGAGGTCGCACCTTCCCCTAAACCAAACATAGTGGTTGAGTTCGTCCAAGCTGCATCGCAGACTTCCTCAACTGTGATGCCTTTGACTCTGGCAAGGACATGGGCAACTAATGGTATAGTAGCAGGTTCATTCCTGCCCTTCACCATGAGTCCCCTCTGCCATTTCTCCTTCTTAACAGCCTTGGGTATTGCGGGAGCGTCTTTCAGATACTGAGATGAGGCATGCGAAGGTCGAATCTCACACCAAGGACCGTCGGTCTCGATTTGAAGACGGTCCAGGGGAACCTCTTTGACCACAGCGAGGTTCTCTTCTGTCTTCAAGCTACATCCGTTGATACCAATGTCAAACCCAAGGTCAACCAAGCTCTTCATCTCTTCAGCAGTGCCGGTAAAGCTGTGTACGAGGCCTCGCTTAGGAAGCTTTTCTAGTCTTGGCCTTACTAGCGCTGTAAATTCGTCGTTGCAGCTACGCATGTGCAGGAACAGTGGTAGCTGCAGCTCAATGGCTAGATCCAGTTGGACTTCGAAGTACTTGAGCTGCGTCTCTTTGGGCGAAAGGAAGAGGCGATCCCAGTCTAGGCCTATCTCACCAAACGCCACAGCCTCACCGCTTGCTTTCGCGTCCAGTGCCAACTGTTTCAGGTCTTGAAGAAACTTCTCAAGACCGCCTTGATAGTTGTCAAAGTCTTGAGTTGAGCAAGGGTGAACTCCAACAGTAGCGAAGCATGTGCCAGCTGGATCGATTAGCAAAATTCCTCAGACCAGAAGCACGACCTACGGTACTGCTTCGAAATGCTAATAGCACTTTGAGATTCAACCAGATTCGACCCCGTGATCATCATCTTGGTACAGCCTGCATTCAAGCCTCTCTGGATCACGTCGGCAAGGTCATCTTCATGGGCTTGTTTTCCGTGGTATGTGCCTCGGAAGACAGGGTCGCCCAGATTGATGCCAACCTACTCATGGTCAGCCACTATCTAATGTGCAAGGCTCTTAACACACATCAGCGTACCTTAGCGGTTTTGGGCCCGCCATCTTCGATGCTGTACTAAATTGCGACGCAGTGAGGATTGGTCTACCGTTCCATCTCAGCAAATCTTTCTGAGTCAGGGACGCTGTGATGATGTCATATTTCGACTTGCAATATAACTCGTTATGGCTGACGCCTCTCAAAGATAGGGCTGCTCTGCTCTGTTGTGCCCAGCGAGTATGCAAGCTTGATATGGACATCAAGCTGTTGTCTGAAGGAAGACTGGTTCTGCCCCTAGAGAAGTGGCCAGGGCCAGTAAACACAAAGCATCGACACCCAATATGGTTAGACTCGGCATGAGGTAGTCCGGGGAAGGACGGGCAACAGCCGTTTTGTGCTCGCTGCCGCCACGGCTTGGTCTCCATCTGGTCGCCGCTCTCCACACTGCTCGGTTTACTGGCCGAGCTCAACACTCCCAGATATCAGGGCCAATCCTGGGCGAGCTATTGCAAAATGGCCTACTTATAAATCCTTTGCCTTGCCATAGACTTGGACATAGACCGCGCAAGCATCGGCAGAATTTTAGGGATCAAAAAGCCGCCTGTCACTGCTTTTCATTCGAGTAAGCACTACTCACCTCCCGTTTGTCATAAACTCGGGATCGGCAACATGGGCGAGAGTAAGATTGCGGTCTCTGAAATCCAGTCTCATAACAAAGAAGAGGACTGCTGGATTGTTGTCGATGGGCAAGTCTGGGACATAACACAGTTTGCCCCCGAACATCCAGGTGGCCCGGCTATCATCTACAAATATGCGGGACGCGACGCGACGGAAGCATATGGCGAGATTCATGCTCCATCTATAATCAAAAATGGTCTACCAGAAAATGCACACAAGGGAACACTGGACGAGGCGACGATAACCAAGGAGTGGTCTGAACCACTGCCCAGCGCGGCACCAAAAGCAGCATCGAAGTCGGTGGCTGTGAAGCCGCCGCTCGATGGCATAATCAATTCTCACGACTTCGAACTCGTTGCCAAAAATTCGGCTACAGCCAAGACATGGGCATTTTACTCTTCTGCTTCGAACGACCTCATCACTCGAGATGCCAACAATTTGTTATACAACAGAATCTTCTTCCGACCGCGGACGATGCGTAAAGTGATGGATATTACCACGAAAACCACACTTCTCGGGAAGCCGGTGAGCTTTCCGTTGTTCGTATCACCAGCAGCAATGGCTCGTCTGATACATCCAGACGGCGAGCTAGCTATCGGTCGAGCATGCAAAACGCGAAACGTCATACAGTCCATCTCAAACAACGCCTCATATGGAGTAGCCGACATCGTCAGCCAGTCAGAAGTTTCAGATCACCCGTTCATCTTCCAACTTTACGTCGACAAGCGGAAGGAGAAGACGAATGCACTGCTTGCTCAGATCAAATCACACAAGAATATCTCGGCCATTATGGTTACAGTCGATGCCGCAGCAGCCGGCAAGCGAGAAGCCGATGAGCGGGTTAAGGCAGACGAGAGCATCGAGAACCCAATGCAAAAGAACAAGCCGAAGAATGACAGCAAGGGCGGTGGTTACGGACGCCTAATGGGCTCGTTCATTGATCCCAACCTTAGCTGGGACTATATCAGCTGGCTCAGAGGAGAGATCGGCTACGACATGCCGATGCTGACGAAGGGTGTGATGAGTGCAGATGATGTGAAGATGGCACTGGATATTGGTCTCGATGGGTGTGTGCTCAGCAATCACGGTGGCAGGAACCTCGACACAAGTCCGCCCCCAATATTGGTGCTATTAGAGATCCATGCTCGGTTCCCAGAAATCGTTCGGGACCATCACCCGCAATCGGCGAGTGTCAAAGCTGGTCTCACAAAACCATTCTCGATATTGATAGATGGAGGCATCAGAAGAGGCACAGATATCCTGAAATGTGTCTGCCTCGGTGCTGTCAGTGTTGGTATTGGCAGACCAGTTCTGTACGCGACAGGGTACGGTCAAGAAGGAGTCGAGCACTTGATTGATATCTACAGGGATGAGTTCGAGGTTGCAATGAGGAATGTTGGGCTCACTAGCATTGAACAGTGCGGGCCGGAGTATGTTAATACCGGCGACATTGACCACATGGTATGCAAGAGTACAGGTCATCCTTACGCTGCCAGCTGGAGTGCCCAAGTTACGAGGCAGAGCAAGCTATAGACGATACCCCTGCCTTTGGCAGGTCCTGCGCAATGACTTTATTGCAATGATTGCATTGGGAACGAAGTTCGATGACCTCAACCTGTAGACTCACCTCGTCGCCACCAGACTCGAACAAGACCTGATTCATCCACCAATCCTCGCACCCCGAGCTTCTTCAAAGGCGTCCCAGGCAAGGACCTCTTCCGCCGACTCCGTCGCACCGCCACACCCACTCCCACCCTGATCTCTACCGACCCAATACCTCACCAGCCTGCCGTCTTTCTTCGTCAACTTCTTCCCCCTGCGTCTCACCATGCGCTGGACGATCACATCCTCATCCTCATCGTCGTCCCAATCAGGAGACTTGGACCGCTTAGTCCTCGTCTCATGCGCCAGTCCATACCGCAGATGCGGCGATCGGTCGTACCATGTACCGGGAGAGATGCGGACCGAGCTACGGCCCGATCGGGGTCGTGTCCCTGCCGTGTGGCGGCAAGGGTCGTTACGATAGGCATCACCTCGTTCCGCGTGGTTGTACACGGCGCGGATTGGAGAGATGGAGACTGCGGCTTCGCGTTGCGGTCGTCGGCTGGATTGGCGTGGTATTGATGCGCTTCTGCTGCGGCTGCGTGAGCTGGTGTTGGTGTTGGTTACTTGCTGTGATTGGATGTGGTCGTGTCGGACCTGTCGGTGGATGCTTCGGCCCCTTTCTTCGTCGTCGTTGTCAGTCTGTGTCTTGACGGGATGGTCGGCGTTCTCTTTCTTTTGTTCCTTTTTGGTTTTAGGGCCAGGACTGGGTCTGTTGGATAGTAGCTGGCGGGTCATCGATATCTGGTAGTTGACCATCCTCATTCAACAGCTTGCAAGTATGTGGTTTGGAGCCGAGCATCCATATCCTGCACGGAGTGCCCATTGGCTCACTCAGTACAGCGTGCGGCCCGTCTGTGTCATTGTGCATGTGTCAAACAATGGACAACTTCATTCTTCGTTTGTTGTGCGATTGACACAGAGCACTTCTACAAGTCACGAAGTGAAAGCAGTGGGTGTAGCCTTGGGCAGTGGGGTGGCGCAATGAACTTCGAGATCCCTCAACAGTCGACACTGATGTTGGAATTGGCTATTGCTTCAGCGTTGGACTATGTACGAGCGGCTTACCTTGCTGGAAGAGCTGCTCTTTGGCATCCCTCCTCTATAAACAGAACAGATTGGTTGTGACCCTCCATGTTCCGCTGCACCAAAGTTCGATCCAAATTGACCTGCTTCTGATCGTACTGCGATAGCCAAATATGTATATAGATACATGTGTGTGCTTGTGTGAGATGGGGCTTGCTTTACGCGATGCTATGTGACTGACTCAGTCAGCCCCTGTTGCGCGCGAGGCACTGGTGTGCTTCTCTTCATCTCATCGATCTTCATCTTGGCCCTTTGGCCGTACAACTTCCGTATGTTGTACCATAAATGTCTCATTGGCACGTCAGGCGCAAGGACCTTTGTGCCGGCACCGTACTGTGCAGCACGTCTTGCAATGCATTCTTCGTGACTTTCGACATAGCCAACCAACTTTCCGACGGTTTTTACCACGGACACATCTGGGTGCTTGGCACTCGTTGGATCAGCTGTCTGAACCGGCAGAAGGTCTACGGTTTCACATCGACCAAGCAACCCTTTCTCCCGTGGCAGCAGTAGTCTTCTCTCGGTTTGGTGCTCTCCATCCATGAAATATACATCCAGGCCACTGGACTCGTTATGGTGTTCCTGGTCGACTTTGTACCACTGCTCGACACATGCTTTCATGAGTTCCTGATAGCCATTGACATCGACATTTGCGCTGCAATAAGGGCCGGGAACGTCATGTTTCAAGACTTTTCGATTAATATGGTCGTTCGTATGGTCACTGTTTTCGATCACATCCAAGCTCATACCGATCACATTCGCATAACGGTCCACGATGGCCTGGACCATATCATCCAAGTAATGCTTCCTGGTCAGCAATGATATGATCCAGATGAAAATGAGTTTCCTGCTTCGCCACGGCTTGGCAATTGCGTAGATGTCGTCTAGCCGCTGTGTGCTGATGTTCGAACGCTTATCGTCCTGGACAATCCTCGGGGCTGTCGGCAATCTTCCTGAGCGCTTCACGTACACTTTTTCATCGAATGCTTGCATCTCGGCTTCTTGCTGGTGGGTGTAGTAACATTTCTTGTGAAGTGCTGTGCGTGGAATCCCGTGTCCTCTCTTGAAATCTACCTTCTGCGATGCAGTCCGCGCTATTTCTGGAACGATTTCCATGAGACTGAGAGCACGCCTGCTGACTCTGCTGCTTGAGCGAGTTGGCTTTGGATAAGGTGGTCGTGAGAACTCTTGGTACGGTATTTCCTCTACATCCTCGGCATCCAACTCGTCCCATACGATCCACTCTGTGAGTGTACTATGTTTGAACATGTCCCATCGCCATTTGAGCAGCTGATCCTCAACGCTCCAGGCTTTGATGGCTCCGTACATTGGAAAAACGAGTGCAGGCTTCCTAAGCGTACGTGTATCGATCCTGTAGATCATCACGCTGTTAACCTTGGGAGAGCGCAGATGCCTCTCTGCTTTGACCAGCGCATGCTCCAAGCTGTCAGTGGCCGAAATCCAGTGGCTGTTGAAGTTCTTTTTCTCGCCATTGACATGACGTTTGAGCTGGTCTGCAATTTCTTCCATTTCAAAATCGGTGAATTCTGAGGAGGTGCCATGAATCTTTCTGGCCTGAGAATAGAAGTGCGCACCTAGCTGAGACGTGGTGACGGCGCCCGCAGAGCCCGAGTGTACGACACGCCACAATACTTGGGGCAGACCTGACACAGTTTTGAAGGCAAGCACTCTGAAGTTGGGTATGGAGCGCATGAGCCCACAACGAGCCCCTGATTTTGGGTCTATTTTGTACACCATTTTCCTGTACGGAGAGACGCGTCCCACTGAAGCCATATACTCATAGATAACATCCAGTTGATCAGGGTCGACATTTGTCTCGATAACCTCTTCGTCTCCATCCATGGTAGTTGTCAGATCGGTATCTTCGACATGAATGGTCCGCTCGTTGTCCGGCAAGATAGCATCGCTTGTTCCAGACGGCGCATCCGTCTTCAGCTTGAGCTGAATACTGGACCCGAGCGCGACCTGATCTTCATAAGCTATATCTCGTTGTTCCTGTCTCTCTTGGTGTTCCTGAACTTTCACACTCGCAGCTTTGAGGTGGTCTGGCACATCTGCTTCACGCTTTCGCTTCCTTTCGGCAAACAAGGCTTGCGCATCAGCATAACGGATTCTATTAGCTTCAGCCTGAGCATGCAACACTTCTTCAGTCGTATGTGTTGACTTGTTGCTGCCATAGACGATGTCGACGAACGATGGCCCGAATGGGTTCGAAACCATCTTTAAAGTGCTAGATCTTCGGCAATGATCGAAGAGTGTTTTGATGGCGTGCTTGGGTGGCTGAGTGTATAGAGATGTGAGTGAGGATTTGTCCTCAAGGCTACGCCGGTATTGAGTTGAAGCTTGTGCTCGATCTCTCGAGGTTACAGGTCGTGGGAGAGCCGCTCGTAGTGATAGCGGGCAGGTCGCAGTAAAGGTGAAGGTTATGTTTTGGTGGCAGCTGAGATCTTTAGCCAGCAAAGATCTGCGACGTGTGAGAGCGAGACAGAAGCGGCAATGCCGGGAGACAGACGAGTCGATCTGTATGTACCGCAAAGCTGGAGCTCGATGACTTCGATCGTCTTCCGAGCAGGAGCTCTATCGCGAGGAGCAGCGAGTTGGTAAAAAGAGACAAATAGCAGATCGACGGCTCTTAGCAACCAGCGCAGAGCAGGCAGCAGTTTCTAGAAAGACAGTCGCAGCGGAAAGTCAAATTTTGCACGGAGTGAAGGTGGAGTCGTTTTGTCTGGACCACCGAAACGAGGAGGAGCGCCTTGAACATTAAGATAACAGTATCACGACTTCTTGCCAGACTTTGGAGGCTTTTTCCTAGCAACGCCTGAGCCCGTGAACTTGAGTTTGCCCGCGGTCTCTCCATCAGGAGCTGACTTTGGCATGACCTGTATCGTGTCCGGGTCGCCTTTCACCGGGCTGTCATCGCCATCGTCGCCTGCTGTAGACTGTTCCCGCAGCTTGCTTGGCGGTGGAGCTGCCTTCTTGTCAAGCTTCTTGTTCTCAGTTAACTTCTGCTTCTTCTTAGGAGCAGGTTCTGACTCCTTCTCATCAGCCTTCCTTTTCACGCCGTTGGTGACAGCAGGCTTTGGCGAATTTGCGCGACTATCTTTCGGCGTACCGGCCATCTTTGCGTTTGCTTCTCTCAGAGCGGCGCGATCCCTCTTAAGCCAACAGCTGCCGTTAAGGTGTGTTGCGAACAGGTTAACAGCCTTCCAGTGATCACCCAGGTGTGAATTCCTGTTGGGACATTTTGCCGCAGGATAATCGATCTCTTTGAACTCGAACGAGTCCGGCATCGAAGACTGGGGCGTGGAGGGGTCGCCTATGCTCGAGGCTGGGGACGACTCTCGAAGCTTGTTGCCCTTACCTTTGCCTTTCGGTTGACCCTTGACCTTGACACCCTTCTTCCGTTGCCCATGAACATCGTGCTTGTCAATGATAACCATAGGCTCTGTCTTGCAGTATTGTGCGGTGGGGTCGGAAGGCGGGCGAGAATTAAAGCCAACGCGAGGATACCACAGGCGCTGTAATCTGCAGGTAGGACACCGGATGTGTTTTACTTGCTTGAGTGGGTTGCCTCGTAGCTGTATATTCCCTCCTTGACCTACAGCGGCCTTTGTTTCGACCGCTTCGTTTTCCGCACCACTGTCTGAGCTCGCATTCACATTCTTTCCCAGCTTCTCAGCTCTGATGTTCAGATCGACGACGGCAGTTTGCATTCGTGCGATCTTTTCGTCCCTGTGCACCTCCAGCACGAGATCATGCACAATACCTTCTATGACACTCTCAAGGATTTGCGACATGGAGGCGATATGGCCCTCGTAGGTGAGTGACTCGTCCAGAGTGCTGGCCATGTTGCCGCAACACTCGTTAGTATGAATGAGGCTGCTTCTTGGTCTCGTGTGCAGTCCCTACTTTTGCATGGATGATGTAGCACTTCGACTGAACCAAGGACCTGGTATAGATGCCGCCTCCAAGATATGCCCCCGAACCTGCAGCTCATGAACGTTGTCGATGAGCAACGCACAAAGATAGTGGCTGGTCAGGCTCGAAAGTTCGTTAACTCGTGCTTAAGCGCAGCTGCAGTTTCTCGTGGCTCCATCCACGCCTTAGGAGCCACGATCGACATCCCGTGTTTAGCGCCGACCTTATCACTAGCCGAAGTAGCCAAAGTTTGCTCTCGTGTCGTGCGACGCGCTTCCCACGCGTCTCGTTGAACACACAGATTGTTTGCTTCCTTACAACCAACACGACAGTCCCATACCTTTTGAGATGAGGCAGGGCTCTATTTTGGCATTTCTGCAACCTCAAATACCTGCAGCAGATAATAAGCAGTCTAGTGGCGCCATCACGATCACAGCAGTCGCTGCTCAAAGCCCCCCAGCCTTTGAAAGCGACAGCGAGTATGCTGAAGGCAGTCATGACACTCACCGCCATGAGGCCAGGAGGCTAAGCCAGGCGGCTTCTTCAACTAAGGTCAAGGACAATACACTTGATCCTAGAGCTGCGATTGTGAAGGTCGCACCCTCCCATGTTGACCGTCTCAAGTCAATTACCACTACGCTTCTCCCGGTTCGCTATTCTGTTAAGTTCTTCACAGAATGCTTGGAGCCAAAAGAGTACTCTGTTATATCCTTTGTGGCACTCTATGACTCGCAAGTCGTCGGATGGATTCGTTGCCGGATGGAGCCTTTCCCAGATGCCGAGAATGAGGTCTACCAGCAGATCTACGTTCAAGTTCTGGGCATTCTTGCACCATTCCGAGGTATTGGTCTTGCTACAGAGCTGTTAAAGGCTGTCATCGCTGAAGGTATTTTCACTTATCCCAAGGTTCGCAGCATTTATGCGCATGTCTGGGAGTCCAACGAGGATGCCTTGGCCTGGTATGCTAAGCTGGACTTCAGGAGAACCATGCTTCAGCCGCAATACTATCGCCGCCTAAAGCCTTCGGGCGCATGGGTCGTCCGAAAGGAGCTTGAGTGAAGTTTACGCTACACGGTATTGACAACAATGGTTCTGTTGAGGCAGACAAAGAAGCATTGTCGCATGACTTGACTCAATCGCTTTCACTGAATGACAGTCCCATTCTGTGACGAGCCAACAATGCAGCCTTATCCACGTCTATTATATATATCCCTTGTGCAAGACAAGGCCCACTCACGCACAAAGAGAAGTGAAGTATGCGAGTCCAAGCCGCATGGAGGAGAAGGGCAATAAGGTGGCCGCTGTCTTCCTAGTACTTCGACATTCGCAAGCACCACTCCATGCCATTCGTAGCTGCTCGAATACTCCAGCGAAGAAATTTGGCTCCTCGATTACCCACCTACAGCATGTCTCAAAACACCTTCGGCAACTCCTTGAGCGCAGAGCGGGCTCTGCGCATTCTCGGCATTCAAACCTCGGAGCCGCCTTCGAGACGGACTGAGAGATATGCTTATCGGACAGACGACGAGCCATACCCCTGTGGCGCCTGCGGCCTCATGTTGTTCCCTTGGGCTCCAACGGGAGATCAATATAGCGGAATTTGCTCCGAGTGCGACCACCTGAACGATGAAGTTCAGAGGCAGGCAATCGAGGCATTGAACCGTCGATTGCTGTCCATTGGAGGTCCGCAGCGGGCACTACGGCTCGGCGACCGGCAATGCACTTGCCCATGCAAGTGTGACGAGAACGATGGTGAACAGAACGATACTAATTACGAAGGTGATTCAGAAGCTGATGATGACATTGAGAGCCATCTCACTGGTCCAGCTGTCGCTGCAGAGCAGCAGATGGCACGAACATATGGCTGGAGAACCAATGTGATTGCCAACCAAGATGAGGACAACGAGCGAAGCATATTCTATGAATCTCCTGGTCACTATGCCATGGCCTGTATGCACGACATTGGCTTACCGCAAGAATCGTCCCTGACGAACTCTGAGAATACGGTCGGACGGATCGAAGCCGAGTTGTTGGGCAAGGTGCTCGAACCATGGGAGTTAGAAGCTGTTCATCTTTCCACTGGTCGGCCTTATTCGTCCCTTTCTCGGACTTTCCCAGAGGCCCGCTCGATGCAGCTCCCCACAAATTGGCAACCTAATGAGCACAGCCAACCAATTCCGACTTGTCCACACTGCAGCAAACACTACAGTGAGGAGTTCATCGAGTGGGTACAGAATGGTCATGCGACATTCTGCGAAAGCTGCGGTATTGCAACGAAGCCTGGTAGTCTCGCAGACGATCCCGACTTTCACGTTTTTAATGTTGACTTCCGGAGAGCAATGAACAGCTGCTATTGCAGATGTGATTGCCCATTAGACGTCGCATCTTCAGCAGCAAACGGCGTTTCTGCCTTCCGCGAGGCTTCACTGGAATTGGACGCTCCATTACCGGCACTCGAGCAAGCTAGCCCCAACCCAAGTTGGCGATCTGAATCACCCCCTCCCCTGGTCGACACCACGCCATTGGACCATGCACAACCGTCATACGGACCGACGCAAGAAGGTCCAGCCCATGCAGAAATCTCCAACGAGGTGGCCGCATACCGTCAGAGGTTGCGCGAGAGCTATAATTTGCCAGAGCTTCGTTTCAGCGACAACCCGGATTTCGTGGCCGCTAGCCTCGAAGAGGTGGAAATGGCTCTCGAGGATGCGGAGACTGCCGTATCCTTCGAGTCGCTCGATGAGGCACTATCCTATGCGTCAGTCGCTCATTTTTTCGCTCGTCAATTTTACGGAGACGACAGCGATCACCCCGCAATTCGACGTGTTCAAGATTACTTGAGGCATCTTGCCGATCGACAGAGCCAGCGAGACCAGCAAGGAGATGAGGATGACGAGATGGAGGATATATCGTGATGGATAACGGGCAATACATATGTCGTCCACAAGACTTCGGTCACGGGAGTGGTAGGAATCTGTACGCTTTTGATAGCTTCTGATTACAATGGTCACTTGTTAGTAATAATGAAGATTTAACAAAGTCACAAACTTTGTAAATGGTATGCCTAGAGCTACGTCGCACAACTTGAGTGTACCTGATTGCGCTTTTCGTTGATTTCGCTCAATCGTGAAGTTTTTTTCGCTCCCGCTCAATGTGACTTGGACGTATCAGTTGCCTTGGCATGCCCGTCGCGCTCAACCTTCCCAGGCGGGATTGAAGTGATCTAGTGCACAGCGGCTAGTGCTCCATGCAGCTCCGCTCCGCTGTCCGAGCCCCGCCCCGCGAGAGCGACTCGCATAACTTGCCTTCTCTGGAGGCCACGCTTGTACCTGCCAAGTTTAGGAGCTCTTGCTTCCGAGTGCCAGAAAGTTCACGGCGGTAGCTCCCAAGGTTTCAAGCGCGACACAAGAATAACATATAACAACCACTCTTACGCCCACAAGATCCTTACGGTCAAAGGGTCAATCTAGCTAAAATTGACCGATATACCAATCTCCTACCACCATGGGCGCCGGCGCGTCAAAGCCCGGCGACGCTTCCAAACACGTCTTTACCAGGTATGGCTGTCCCGAACCGGCCCAGCAACATTCTAGTACAGTGGCGGAGCTGCACTATATGCACGGCGGTCTCAGCACAAGCTAATACTCGGCCAGTGAACACCCCATACAATTCTCACAGGAAGTAATCGACTCATTACAAGCATCCTCAGAAGTACGACTTTCCACAAGCACATGGGCCAAAGCTGAAAGCTAACATACACGCAAGACCAACTCGACGAGAGCCAAATCGCTAGAACTTCACATCCAACAAAGAGTCGCAGCCGAGCTCGAAAAATTAACAAATGAAAACTCCTCTCTCCTAGAAAAGGCCCGCCAGAAAGTTACAGCGTCGGACGAGAAAGACACATCCAAGGACAAGGAGTCAGAACGAGCGCCCGGTCTGCTCGAGCTGCCTTCAATAACGCCGAAAGACCTCTTCAAGTCAGAGACGAAAGAGGAGAAAGCGAAGAAGAACGCAAGCAGTAAAAAGGTGCAGGAGGAGATCGAGAAGCTGCAGAAAGCGCTTGGCGAGAGGAAAGTGCTGACAGACTTGCCGAAGGAAGTATCCAATGCCAGGCAAGAGGTGGTCTCATGTCTCAGGCTGCATGACCGGCAAGCGCTGAATTGCTGGAAGGAGGTGGAGGTGTTTAAGAGAGAAGTACGGAAAATGGAAGAGCAGTTTGTTGGGAAGGTCTTGTAGAGGTTTGGCCTGCTACGGAAGTGAACCAAAATAGGCACGAAGTCGCAAGAGACCGCAGGGCTAGGCATTGACCATACACCCGAAGCTGCTTCGCATCTCGTCCAAGCACAACAAAATCCTTTGTACAACATGTACAGTGTCCAGCTAGCACGCTCGTCAGAACCAGGTACCACTAACCTTGCGATCCTTCGATAATAGGACTTCTCCTGGACAAGGTTCCGGCCATGAAATAGATGCCAACATGTACATCTACGTGCTCTGCCAGAATTGAAAGTCCCTTCAGCAGTGGCAGGCTCTACGTCTTTCGCCTCTTTGCCCATCTATCCAGTACACCATCAGCACTTCTCTTGAATTCCGCATACACAGTCCTGATCAACTCTCTATCCTGACGGAGCTCTTCGATCTCTTCCTTCTGATCTTCTATTGTTGCCTCAAAATGTTCCTTCTCCGCCGCACAAGCCTTTTGGATCTCTGCTCGCTCTTTCACAAGTCGACCGATATCATTCCTTAAGCGCTCTATCTCCTCTTCGTACCATGGGCGCCGTGGTGGCGGTTCTGATGGTGCTTGGTCCGAATCCTCGGGGCGCTCATTGACAGCAGCTGCTGCGTTGCCTTTTCGGTTGGCTGAACGTCTCCTAGCCGAGTCTCTCTGTCCATTAGTATGTCCCGCAGATTCAGCATCTACTGGTCTCTGAGATGCGGATTCGGGCTGCTTATATAGTGCTTGCTGTGGTGGAGGGGCGGAAGTTGGTGTACATCTTCGTTGTGAGCTTCGTGGGTTGGGAGCGTATGATCCGTCCAGACCCGCTTCAAGCTCACCTCTGCCAGGTCTTTCGAAAGCCGGACCTGCTGCCGGTAAGTCCGCCACCCGATCAGCTGGCAACTTCAGATAGGCGTCAACTGCGCTCGTCCCAGGTTCCACTGTATTGTCGACCCGCGTATTTGTCGAAGAGGAAGCTTCCGACGATGCCAGAGCCTTGGCATGGTCAGCCCGCTGCTGCACGCCTTTCGTCGCATGACACTCACATGCTGACTTTCATGGTGATACCGGAGGGACTGAGCGATACAGTCCTGCAGCTCACCGGGTCTAGCACCTCGATCGACAGCCGTACCACGCCATAAATCCAGGATTTCACTTTCCGCCGCCGTTCTCGTGTCAGTAGGAACATCAAGCCACGGGGAACGAGAATGTCCTGCTGATATTATATGGCCCTGATATGCTTCCTCGACATGCCTCTTCGCTAACGGTCAGCCAGCTTCATAAGGGCTGCAGTAGACGAACCTTAAACCTGGGCCAATGAGTACGACTAAAGTCGAGACGCACATTCCATGCTTCTGGGTCGAAATGTGTTGGCGAGGTCGAACCGTTTGCTCTTCTGCCAGGTCGTGTGCCCATCTTCCCAGATTTGTGTAGATGGGTTGCTCCTGGTCGGTGGGTGGTACTATGAGGGTCTCTAACGCACTCTGTGAAGTCCTCTAAGAAGCAGGAGCCAGCAGATAGATGCTGTTTGAGATGAAATTCGGCACTGTCCAGTCATGCTCTAAAGGTTGCTTGAGGTTCTTCGCATCGTAGCGGACGCCTGCATATTACGGACAAAGAAAACATTGCCATGCATCAGACGTAACTTTGCCTCCGCAACCCTTCGAAGAGATCACTATTGCACACCAGGAGGGCAAACGAAGGTTCGACGAAGATATGGTTACAAGCTGCGAATGCTCGGTGGGCTTTGGCATAGTAGATCCGATGTCTAGCGTACTCGTAGGTCTTTTCGTTGGCCCTTGCCGTTCTGAGACTAGAAGGGAAGCCAAATTCAGGCATCTCCTCACCGAACACGTCTTCGGCATAAACTTCAAGATACAACAGCGGTCATCACGTTCAGCCTTACTAGGCAGCTACGATTCACGGTCTGCACAGCTTCTTTTCTGTTGCTCTTTGTGCCATAGCTTCCTCATCTTCGTACCCATATCTCATCCTAAGACAGGTGGGAGACGGCTAATGCTTACGCTATGATTGCACACTGATCTTTCCTTCTCCTGACCGCTGAACCGAGCCCGAATGCCTGACTCTCCTCAACCACAGCCATGCGCCTCCTAAATGCAAAGACTTGTGGCCTAGAGGAATTCATGGGCTCGGATGTGCCTGGATATGCGATCCTGTCGCATCGATGGGAGCAGGATGAAGTCTTGTTCGCTGACATACTTTCCAACAGATACGAGCACAAGAGAGGATTCACTAAGATCAAGTATGCCTGTACGCAAGCCTTGAACGATGGACTAGAGTTCTTGTGGGTGGACACATGTTGCATCGACAAGACATCCAGTGCTGAGCTGTCAGAGGCTATCAATTCGATGTTTAGGTGGTACAGAGATGCATCAGTTTGTTATGCGTACTTATCGGATCTTGACGGTGCAAGTTTTGATTCATGGGCAGGGGATCGGAGGTAGTGTCTGGTTTGATCGTGGTTGGACACTGCAGGAACTTGTTGCGCCCAAGGAAGTGGTGTTCTATGGCAAACTCTGGTACCCGTACGGTACACGCAGCTCTATCGCCGTAAGGTTAGCTCTTGTCGCAAGGATATATATAGAGATTCTGAGAGCAGACCGAGACCAAATTGACAGGATACTTCCCAAATACAGTATTGCAGCACGTATGTCTTGGGCGGCTGGAAGACAAACAACACGAACCGAAGATCGAGCATACTCGCTCCTGGGACTATTCAATGTCAACATGCCACTACTCTACGGCGAGGGCCAGCGCGCTTTCCTTCGTTTACAAGAAGAGATTCTCAAGGTTGGCACAGATCTTTCGATCCTAGCTTGGTCGCACCTATCCACAAGTCGACCGGCCGACAAGGCACTGTTGGCTGACTCACCTGAGTGTCTCAGGGACTGCCATACCATACGACGCTCACCTCGGCTTGGCCACCCATTCTCCGCAGATATCGCAGTCACAATGTCTAATGTAGGTCTCCAGCTCAAGGGCCCATTGATTATGACCACTGTGGAGTCAGGTTTGAGTGGACTTGCGCTCAACCTCGAATGTCGGTTCCACTCCGATGCAACGAAAGTCATTGGCTTGAAACTTGACCTTATGGACAGGCAGACTTCTGTTCACAAAGCTAGAGAGAACGATATCCTTCGCTGTACCGCCGGATGGCCATACGACCGGGAATGGCAAAGTGACAGGCGTGTATTTGTCGATAGGCTCGAAGCTATCCAACGCTCTGCTTGGAAGACTATAACGATCTCTCGAAATCTCGTCTCGGCAAAGTCGACCCGCATGCATGCCGCGAACGCATTTACGCACGTTTGGATTCGATTCAGCGGAGTGTCAGCTAGACGAACCTAGCGCACGTTAGACTTGCACCCAAGGCATTACTGGTCAAGAGACAATTTGACGTTCGACATCCAAGCTGCCGATGCGGATAGAAAAGCGGGCGAAGTCGGTACATCGTCAACATTACATGGCGTCATTGCATTAGAAGACAACTTCGGAAATCAGATATCCATTTCCTTTCACAACATGTCATCAAATAGCAGCCTCTTTTACCACTACGTACTACACAAGCTCGTCATGTTTCCAGAGCCGCAAGAAAGATCTGACCACTACTATGAAGGAGTTCAAAACTTGCTCGTAGCAAGATGTGCAAGGTGCCAGCTGCCCCACGTTCCCGTGTACCAATATTTGCCAAAACAGCTCCTTAGGCTCCCGGACGGATCAGACCTTGTCGTGACTTTGCATCGCCTGGAGTCCGCGGGCACCTTGATCGCTCATCTTTCTGTGACCATCGAACAGCATGCAGCACAGAATTGTTATGAACTGGAAGCTTGATCCATACGGTCTGTAGTAGCGTCCTCACGGTCCAGTCAGGTGACCCAATGCTGTCCTTGACTGCGTGCTCTCCGAGTGGATGTGTCTTGAAGGACTAGCTATTTGTCCGACAGTGGTTTGAGTCCTAGCACCAGTGACAAGACACAAAGATCTCGTATACAACAGGCAAAAGGCACGCAAGACGATGATTTACGGACAGTCATGGGTCTTATAATATATGGACCACAACGACAGCACAGCTACCAGGTTATTCAGATGCGTCCAATCCCGAGTACTTCCACGTGTCAGATGCACATATACCGACACTTTACGAGTGTGAAGGGACCAGCAACAAGTTGATGGGTGTCACGGAAGGCGTTACCGTGGTCCGAGGACTGAATAGCATCAATCATTGCCATGATGATAGTTCTCTCGGCCTACCCGACGGGCTTAGCACTTTTTGTTACCCAAGCTGACCGATCCGAGGGGAAGCTTGAGATCAGGCGCGGCATTTATGTCCTCATCCCAGTGCATGCCCAATGCGCCCTTCGAGGCGACGCCCTTCACGAGAACGGATGATGCGGGTAGCGGTGTTCTCTCCTGGGCGAAATTGCAGTCAGCCGGGACAGACTCGGGTTTGACCTTGAAACCAAGAGCGGTCAGCATCGCGAGGTATATCTCCAGCTAGAGACTTGGTGCTGCCAAGTTTTAATCTTTAACAATTGCCCAGGCGACCCCTGAGCGTGAAAGATCAGTCAATCAGGATAGTCAGAGGAAGGTCATTGCTTGAAAGTTCAAAGGTGTTGAACTGCTCGTGTTCTAAATTGCTTCGATGAGTACGTCCTCAACCCAGGCTAGAACGCATACAGGCAACGTCATCGACACCATAACTCTGGCTGTAGTTGTCCTTGCATTCAAGCTTTTCAATCCGGCAAGTTCTGCACACTGTGGTTGGAACAGTGAAGACAGTATTTTCCAGCCGGAGTCATTGATCGAACAATACTTGAGGACTATTGGGTGCGGCTCTTCAGCTACAATATAAATCCCGCCATATCTGTCAGCTGACAAGTATACACGGGAGTACATGTATGGATCGACAGAGAGCTTCGTGGTACACACAGTATAGTTCTAGCGGTAAGAGGGCAAGTCTAAGTATCGTCGAGCTGCCGTGCTGGCCCGCAACTTAAGTTGCTAGTAGCTCAAAACAGATTGTGGACCCACCTCGGCATTCGGGCTATTTGCTCGACCGAGTCTCATCGCAGCCTCAGAACGCTGCATAGCAATTAATGATTGCGAACATTACTGTGATATCGAACCAAGAGTTCCAGATATCTCATGTCAATGATACCACAGGAAAGGTAACCCAACAGCATGCCTTCCTCATGCAAGGAGCTGCGTAAGTCCTCCCCATGCTCGATCCAGCCACGCCACATCTTCCTTCCTCTTAACATATCTGCCCTCCTACCGCACCCTTCCATCTCATTGACCAAACATAGGCGCTGCCCTGGCCGCATGCCTCCAGAACTCCGACTGCATCATGGTGCAACGCCACACCCCACTCGAATGCCTCTCACCGCCCCTCAAAGACGAACTACCAATGCAATGCCAGCAGTTGCAGCGCGGCTTCCGAGACTGCAAGCGTGGAATGGTCGACATGCGCAAACGGTTCCGCGGTAACCAGCCTGTTGGCGCGGCCGCAAATGCCGAGCTCGAAGCAGGAACTGATGGGAACGTGCTTGCGCCGGGGCAGAAAATTGAGGGGATTGGGAAGAAGCCCCCGCAGTTATATGGTGGCAAGCCCGCGTTTGAGCCTGTGAAGGAGAGGAGTGGTGATGAGATTAAGGTTGATTTAAGTCAGTCGAGAGGGCTGTGATTGCATCTGAAAAGAGCATGACGAGAAGAAAGGAAAGAGACATTATAGCTCGAACGCCCGGTTGGCGCATTTTACTCGTGGATCAGTACCTCGACGTACCCGTACCGGAACGAGGGTTGGCTGCCGAG